>OJTU01000011.1_pt1 | contig 137678 bp, 140 predicted proteins | sample 1599801 | NCBI WGS metagenome assembly OJTU01 (sample SAMN04436695, study PRJEB24849) | human gut metagenome | biome: human gut; feature: NICU; material: stool | host: Homo sapiens | place: USA: Saint Louis, MO | collected 2010-08-02
TCGCTGTACTGCAGTAAAGAAATAAGAAAGCAGTAAAACGAACTGACCGGAGGTGCCGGAGATGAACAGGACAACAACAGGACTCTGTCTGGCTGCGCTGCTGGTGAGCTGCAGCATGAACAGTGTGCTGCGGGCAGATGAGCTGCTCATGCGGGATAACTTTTTTGTGGCAGATGAGACCCGTCATCAGTGGGTGAATGAGCACAATGGCCGTACCGGGATGCTGATAGTCCGTGGTGCGCTGCTGTCATCCCCGTGCACGCTGGAGACAAATGAGGTGGAGCTGCCGCTGCAAAAAAGCACGGAAGGCATCATGACGCGTTATGTGCTGAAGCTGAATCTGCTGGGGTGTGGTGACGGTGGTGCGGTGACCTCTGCCACTTCAGTAGCGGGGCGTGACAGCATGATGGTGATGCAGAGTGCCCTGCTGACGGGAGTGGGGGATGGCGTGCTGCAGCCGGAGCAGCGGATGGTCAGCACGGGGCGTGCTGTTGTGTACGGTGGTGCGAATCAGTTCACTTACTGGCTGAGTGAGGCACAACAGCAGGCACTGGCTGGTCAGCAGGCGACAGACCGTGCGCAGGGGAAACCGTGCATGAACCCGCGGGGTAACACAGCCCTGTTGCGTCTGCAACTGGATTATGAATAAGGAGGAGAAGGGTGAATAAAAACAGAATGCACGGAGCATTATTCAGCGTTCTGTTATCAGTGGTGTTCCTGCCTGTCTCCGTTTGTGCCTCAGAACTGGGATTTAAGGGTAATTTGCTGGACAGACCCTGCCAGGTTGACCCGTCTTCAGCTGTACAGGATGTGACGTTTATGGATATGGCTACGCATCTTTATCATGCCTGGCCCGGCAAAAGTTATGAAGAGAAATTTCAGATAACGCTGGCTAACTGCCATGCCACCACAATGGGGAAGGTGGTACGACTGACATTCAAAGGTGCAGAAGAGAAGGGCTTACCCGGATATCTACAGGTCAGTGGTGTGAACAGCGGGAAACTGGGGATAGGGATTATTGATACTGACGGCAGCAGCCTTCTGAAGCTGAATCAAGTCCATAACGGTGGACAGGGCAGTAAGGTGGAAAAGGATAGCGTGACGCTGAATTTTAAAGCGTTTGTGCAGGCCACATCAGAAGCCATTGCAAACAAGGCCGTTCAGCCGGGAATTTACAACTCTGTTGCAACATTTGAACTTTTGTATAATTGATGAATTAGGCGTTATAAATATGAAAAGAATCACGAGCATTATGTTATCTGCAACGTTATTTTCTGCAGTATCTGCGCAGGCCACAGATAATCTTCAGTTTAGAGGAAATCTGATTATTCCAGGTTGTACTATCAATAATGGCAGCCCAATTGAAACAGACTGGGGACAGGTAGAGATCCAGACGTTAGGAAATCCTAATACTCCTTCACATGAAAAACAATTGAGTATTCCTGTAAAATGCCCATATTCTCTCGGGACACCAAAAATGAAAGTTACTGGGGCTGCGCATACAGCATCCGTTCCAAAAGGACTACAGACTTCGAAATATAATGAAGGACTGCTCATTTATTTGCGTACTAAAAATGCTAGTGACTGGGTTTCTTATAACACCGAGCAAAACATCCCTGCTGACAGCATTAGCGGGGCTGGGATTGATAAAACTCTGACTATGTATGCCTCACTTGGATATTATAAAAGAATGGAAGATTTGAAACCCGGTCCATTTACTGCAGCGGCTTCATTGACGTTAAGTTATGAATAATAATTATTTGAGGTTAGAAACTATGATTATTGAGAGAATAGAATGTGAGAAAAGTAAACGCAGATTGAGAGCCTTGGTTTTTTTTGGCTTATTATTGACATCAATAAAAGTTGCAGCTATGGATGTTCCTATTCAAATTACAGGTGAGATATTGGTGCCACCTTGTCAAATCAATAAAGGGAAAGTTATTGAAGTTGATTTTGGGAATATATCAGTAACCAGTATTTCAAGTGCTCATAATTGGAGAAAAATAGATGTTCCTGTTAGTTGTGAATATGCCAATGGCAGCGCATATGTGAAAATAATTGGCCCTCAAATGAACAATAACAGAAATGTATTGCAAACTAACATTAAAAACTTTGGTATAGCTCTTTATCAAGGAGATGGTAATACTACAGAATTGATTTTAGGTGATGGTGAATATCGCGAAGGCGAGTCAATAGGATACCCTATCCGAACGGGGTTAGTTGGTAAAGAGAATGGTGTTTTTACATTTACAGCAATTCCTTTTAAGGACGCAGAGAAAAATATATCAATCGGCTCATTTATATCCTCAGCAAGAATTGAAATCACTTACACTTAATTTAATAGATATCGTTTAGGTATATTTACAAACAATACATGATATATCGATGGTGTATTGTTAAGTCCTGTAATATAAGAGATGTTTAAATGAAAAGAGTTATCCTTTTGCTATTGTTTTTATCTATGGAAGTATATGCATCCGATGATGCATATTGTGCTTTAATTTGGAGGATTAATAACTTCAAGGCTGAATCATTCAAACGAGTTGGTAATAAAACATATGATTTGACAATAGTAACAGACCCCAACATGACTCTGGTGTCTAAGGTAACCAAAAATGTTTCAGAGTACTATTACACTCCTCTTGAAGGCGTTGCTTCATACTGGGGGCTGTTTACCTCACAAAGTGTTCCATTTGAAGTAGGGAACAATTTCAAAATAATTTCCATAAATGGTAGAAAAGATAAATATGAGATGGCTCTGAGTTTTGTTAATAACACCTGGACCAATGGATGTACGGTTATATCTCCAGGGCAAAATCTTAACTGGGGGGGGAGCACTCGTATTGTTTTACGCGTAGAGTTTGATAAAGAATTGTCATACGGTTATTACAATTTTTCTAATTTTAAAATTCCAGTCAGATTATTTTATGAAGAGAATAAAGGTTTTTATGGTGGGAACAGAGCATTAGTGGCCAAGTATTCTCAAGAGGCTCCGTTTATATCAGTTGATTCATGGAACCTCCAAATAAAAGCACCTACATGTAAATACTCTGACATTTCTATCGATTTTGGAAAAATAACATCGAGTCAAGTAAGAACCGGAGTTAGTAAAACCCAGAATCTATCGATGTATTGTGAGAATGATCCTGTATCTGTAAAAATATACTTTGCTGACACAAAAAAAACAATGACGGAAAAAAAGTGTGGGAGCACATCAAAAGAAATGAATTGTAAAATATCTATGGGGGATAATAAGAACCAGAGTTCTTTGGAGTTTGGTTATAATTATTTTCAACCATCAGGCAGTGGAGAAATTAACATTCCAATAAATGTTGTGTTGAAATCGGAAAGTCCAACGCCAGGGGTGTTTAAAGATAGCGCTGTTTTAAAGGTTGATATTAATTGACATATATATATGTCATTAAAATAGTTTTTAGAGATAGCTTCGATTTGATATTAACCAAGAGAGAAAGTAAAGAGCATGAGATGGCACGTAGCAAAATAAAACCGGAAAAAATAAAATTAAAGAGATTCATGATAAAAGTTTTGAAAAAGGTATAGATAAATATCACCTGATGCTATGGTGATTATTTTAAGTATGCATCATATATTTGAATCATCTCCTTTATTGTGCATAGGGGTGATTTCAAATTATTATTTGAAAAAATATCATGTTGAATGTAAAACATCTTCCTGTTCTTATTTATCATCACATCAGTCGTTGTCCGAGACTTGTTACTCTTTCACCGAAAATATTTTGTGAACAGATAAAATGGCTCGCAAAAAATAACTGGCGAACGGTGACATCTGCAGAACTCGAGTCTTTTTATCAGGGAGAAAAGCTCCCCAGAAAAAGCGTCATGATAACATTTGATGACGGTTATCTTGATAACTGGCTCCAGGCCTGGCCGATTCTTAAGGAATATAATCTGCATGCACATATTTTTTTAATAAGCGGATTGATTGGTGAAGGTAAAGTGCGCCATACACAGGCGAAAGAATATTCTCATCTTGAGTGTGAGCAACTGATTGCGGATAACCGTCCTGATGAGGTTATGCTTCGCTGGTCTGAAATCAGAAAAATGCGTGATTCCGGGCTGGTTGAATTTCATGTACATACTCATTCATATAAACGCTGGGACAGGCTTTCTGCATCAAGGACAGAGCGGTGCAGGTATGTGAGAGAAGATACACTGGAAGGAAAACGATGTCTTACAGAAAAACTTGGTTCCTGCAGCTCTCATCTGTGCTGGCCAGAAGGATATTATAATAAAGACTATATTAATCTTGCCAGAGAACTTGGTTTCTCTTATTTATATACAACAGAAAGAAGAATGAACTTTCCCGAAAATGGCTCATTGAAAACTGGACGAATCAGTACTAAGGAACGTGAGCACTCCGGATGGCTGAAACGACGCTTTTTTATTGCACCACTTCCTTTTTCTATTCCTTACTGGCTCTTCACAAAGGCCCCAGACTACCCAATAATTAATTATGAAAACTTTATTTACAGAATCTTCACCAAATATTGGTGGGCAAGAGTTGCAGGCTCTTGAGCAAATGCTGGCTCTCAGAGGGTTGAGACACTCTGTTTTGCTTGCCTGCGCAGAAAAAAGTAAAATTGCTCAGGAGGTTATAAAAAGAGGAATTGATATACGTTTATCCCTTTCAGGAATAGTCTTCATGTCCCTTCCATCCTTAAACTGAGTCGAGTGATTAGAAAAATAAAGGAGAATAATTTTATCGCTTTTGAGATATCAGAAAATCATCCTAACCTTGATATGGATGATAGTGTGATAGATTTCTTGTTCTGTTTGTCTGGATACATCTGACTTGATGATTTTGGAAGTAGTAATGCAACAATGTCTGCAGTTATCAAGAGACCTTATCATGCTATAAAATTAGATAAATGCTTCCTGCAGCATAACATAGAAAATCACACCATATCAGAAGCAATTAAACGAATAAAATAATTTGCCCCTCATGTTATAGCTGAGAAAATTGAAAATGAAGTGTATCATAAGATGTCTGTTAATCTGGATTTGTGGGGAGGGCAGGGATATTATTTTTTAAATACAAACATGAGCCCCCATTGTGAAATGGTTTCCAATTCTTTATCTTTTGATTTTTTAAAAGTGTAAGAACATAGTGAGTGTTTGACTTTCTCTAATATCATACTCCTTATATTTTTTTCTATCTATTGAACTATAAGTGTGTTAATGAATTATGAACTTAATATATTCTCTTCGTTACAGTAGAGCTGCTGGCTGTTTAATCGCGGTTTCTGAACTCACAAAAAAGAAGAATAAAAAAAAGGTTAAGGTACTTCTTCTTTCTTCTTTAACATCTATTCTTTTATATACAGGGCATAGTTTTGCAGGAACGGTAAACAGCGAAATATCATATCAGTTATTTCGAGATTTCGCTGAAAATAAAGGCCTCTTTAAACCAGGTTCCACCAACATTCCAGTTCATAACAAGAGTGGTGAGTTGGTGGGAAAATTAGATAAAGCCCCGATGCCAGATTTTAGTTCTGTAGATTCAGGTATTGGTGTAGCAACATTAATTGACCCTCAATATGTTGTGAGTGTTAAGCATAATGGGGGCTATCAAGGAGTTAGTTTTGGTGATGGCGATAACTATTATAGTATTGTAGATCGTAATAACGCACCTGACCTTGACTTTCATATACCAAGACTAAATAAACTCGTTACTGAAGTTACTCCAACTTCTATAACTTCTCAGGGAGCTGTTAGTGGCGCGTACTTAGATAAAGTACGATACCCTGTTTTTTATCGCCTGGGCTCCGGTAATCAGTACATTAAAGACCGTAATAACGCCCTTGATCACCTTTCCAGTGCCTATAACTGGCTTACTGGCGGTACAGTGGGTAATCCTTCTTCGTATCAGAACGGAGAGATGTTATCAAGTTCCTCTGGATTAGTTTTTGACTACACGAGGAATGACGTATTACCGATCTATGGTGAGGCTGGTGATAGCGGTTCTCCGCTCTTTGCCTGGGACACCACCCTACAAAAATGGGTTTTAGTTGGCGTTCTCACAGCAGGCAATGGTCCGGGCGGTAGAGCAAACAACTGGGCTGTTACACCACTGAATTTTGTTCATCAAAAAATGACTGAAGATGATGGTCCGTTTGTTCTTTTCGACTCTTCTGATGATGCGCCTTTGACATGGAGTTTCGACCCGCAAACTGGGACTGGTAATCTTACACAGGGCAATGTCACCTATAAAATGCAAGGTAAACAAGGCTCCGATCTTAATGCAGGAAAAAATATTCATTTCTCCGGAAAAGGAGGGGAAGTAAAGCTTGTTGATGATGTGTTCCAGGGGGCTGGTTATTTAAGATTCTTAGACAACTATACAGTCACAGCCATAAACAATAGCGTTTGGACTGGTGCTGGCATCATCGTTGACAAGCTTTCAACGGTAAACTGGCAGCTCAACGGATTAAAAGGAGATAATCTTCATAAGATCGGCGAAGGTACGCTCATCATTGAGGGTACTGGAATCAACGAGGGGGGGTTAAAAGTCGGTGCCGGTACTGTTGTTCTTAATCAACAGTCCAATGAAGAAGGGTCAACGCAAGCCTTTAGTAGCGTTAACATCGCAGGGGGCACATCGTCTGTTATTCTCGGTAATGAAAGACAAATTAACCCAGATAGTGTCTCATGGGGATATCGGGGCGGTAAACTTGACCTCAATGGTACAAGTGCGACTTTCCACAAGTTAAAGGCCGCCGATTACGGTGCAGTGCTTGCTAACGATGATAATGAAAATATTTCAACCATCACACTTGACTATCAGCTTAAGCCGAGAGATATCACTACCCATGAATGGGATTCCTCTAATAGAGGGACAGTAGGCGATCTATACGAATACAATAACACCTACACAAGAACAACCGACTACTTCATTCTCAAAAAGAGCAAGTATGGGTATTTTCCTACTACTCAAATCAGTGATGATAATTGGGAATACTTAGGCCATGAACTCGATGCAGCTCAAAAACTAATAGCTAAGAGAACGAATGATAAGAGTTACGTGTTTCACGGCAGGTTGGAAGGCAACATGAACGTGGAGAACCGAGTTTCCTCAGAATATGGGGGCGCTTTGGTTCTCGATGGGTCCGCGAATATCAAAGGGACTTTCACCCAAGACAACGGGCACCTGGTTTTACAGGGACATCCTGTCATCCATGCATTTAATTCCCAGCAAACAGCTGAACATTTATCAGCGAAAGGCGACGATTCTGTACACACACAGCCAACGTCTTTCGAGCAGAAAGATTGGGAAAACAGAGACTTTACGTTTGGTCAACTCGTTTTGAACAACGCGTACCTCCGGCTTGCCCGCAATGCTACCTTGAGCACCAATCTCGATGCCAACAACTCTGTTATTGCGCTTGGAGATAACAAAGTATTCATTGATACAAAAGATGGTAAAGGTTCTGCATTCTCACTGGAAGAAGGTAGTTCTGTGGCCGAAAAAGAATCTGACAAGAGCATCTTCAATGGCCATGCGATGCTTAAAGATGATACTGAGTTAAATATTCTTAATGCTGTATTCAATGGCACTATCACTGGCGACGGCTCTTCAAGTGTGCAATTAGATCGGCGCGGCAAATGGAACATAGCCGGAGATTCCTCATTAGGTAAGTTTGTGAGTCATGGCGGATCTCTGTCAATGCTAGGCTCAGACTGGAATCCTAAGACATTACGCATCAATGAAATGGACGCCACCGATATGCATATTTCTTTAGGCGCAGATGTAAGCAAAGGGATTGGCGACCGAATTGAAATTATTGAACGTGCGCAAGGGCAAAATAACATCCTGGATGTTTCGCTGTTCTTTGATGAGAATGCGCGCCTCAAAAATGATCTGACAGTCGTTTCTGCGCCAGCAGGTACAGCACATAACATGTTCTCTTTTGGCAGCTTTACACGCGGTTTTTCAGATTTCACACCTGAAACCCAAGTACAAGAAGCTGACGGAAAAGTAATGTGGCAGCTTGCTAAAGTCGTGTCCAGCAGTGAAGAGGAAAACACGCCAGAACCAGAGAAAGTGGTTACTGACGACAGTTCGGAATCTACGGCCCCCCCTGTGGAGAAAGAAACCGAGAGTGGAAAGGAAGATGCGAAACCAAATTTGCAGAATGAGGGACTGACATTTTCGGGATCTGACAGTTTTACTAAAAAAAATAGTGAGAAAACTCAAGAAACTACGGTAGATAGTGCTTTAACAAGACACTCGAATATGGCCCTGTTAAATAAGGCCAGAGATACATTTATCTCTCATGAGTACATCCTGAGTGATAGAGTAGACCGATGGCAACAGGTTGTGGATGGGACCACAGCAAACGGAGCGTGGGCGTTGACGGAGCAAAGCTACGGCAAACATGGCGACTTCACGCTTAGTCAGAGCGGCCTGAACATCGGCTTCAAGAAGTCGAATGATGCCGGTTCATGGTGGGGCGTTGGCGCAGATCTTAATCGTGGACAAGCCAAAGCCGATTATTACCGAAACGGCTATAACCTGTGGGCTGTGAACGCCTACGTCAGGCAGCAACTCATGGAAGGCTTGTTTGTTGATGGGGCCGCAGGATTTGGCCAGTTAACCGAGGACTTTAAAGTTCATGGCGAATTGCGCGATCTGTCAGGGAAGGTGAAAAGTCATGTGTTCACAGGTGGTCTGCGAGTTGGCTACAAATTCAATTTTGAAAACGCAGACTTCTCAATCACGCCTACAGTCTCGCTTAATGGCATCAAGGTGAGTGATAGCCGTTTAAAAGGCAAAGGCCGCAGAGCAGAGCTTCGCGGGGGTGATGCCCTTTGGCTTAAAACCGGAGTTGAGGCTGAGAAGAAAATTAAGGACGTTAAGCTTAAAGCAGGTGTGTGGAGAAATAACAACCTTAACGAGATGTCCGGAATTTCTCTGAGCGATAACTGGTCACAGCACCAATACAAGTCGAAAAACCTGGAGCGAATCACATCTTCTGTAGAAGTTGAAGGTAAAGCAACTGAAAATTTACACATTAAAGCAGGTGTTAATGCGAAATTTGACGGTTACTTCAAAAATAATTATGAAGGTATTGTCGGTATTCGATATGAGTTCTGATTATACTTATATTCGTGATTGATTTGTTTACGCTGAATGCAAATAACAAAATAACAACTTCGATATAATTCTGCGCCTTGCCATCCTGTCACTCTGAATTTCTCAAGTGAGAAGGATGACAGGCCAGGCTGCATGTTGAAAAATAAAATTATTTAAATTTTACTTATATGGACAAATACGACATTGATTTTGAAGTTGTTGGTAAAGCCGCCTGGCTTTGGGGATGTTCTTCACTTCATAAAAGCTGGCCTATATCTATATTCCATAACAACATACTCCCGGCAATCATTCACAAGCAGTATGTTCTTTTGATGAAGAACGATTATCCGGTGGCATGGTGTAGCTGGGCTAATTTGAGTATTGAATGTGAAGTTAAATATATCATGGATACCAACTCACTGACGACTGATGAGTGGGTATCGGGTGACAGAAAATGGTTTATTGACTGGATAGCACCATTTGGTCATACACATGAATTATATCAGTATATGAGAAAACACTTTTCCTATTCTCTTTTCAGAGCAATAAGAGTTTCTCAAAATTCACCAACAAGTAAAGTCACAGAGTTTCATGGAGGTAAGGTCGATAAAATAGTAGCTAAAAAACAGTTTATTCAATATCACTATGAACTATCAGAAGCATTAAGAAATATCCGAGGTGAATATGTCGACGAATGAATCCCCCAGTCTTGTTTTGAATGTGGCTTCAACAACAGGACTTGTTGGAAGTATGAAAGATTTGGCGCTCGCAGCGAGAAAGCTGGGAATCTCAGTTGAAAAGTCATCAGATCTAACTATAGCAAAAGATGCTATCGCCGTGGCTGGCGGAGTCCTTACTGTTACCAGTAAGGGGGTTGCGATTTCTGCTGAATACTTAGACTCGCTTTTAAAAAAACATACAACAACGGAAAACATCACAACTGGCGATATCAATAATCGCGTTGGCCAGTTTACTTCCCTGCTATTAACCGTTCAGTCTGTTCTTTCTACCTCTTTAGCTGGAGTGAATCTTAATGCTCTGGTTAACTCGGGGAATACTGACAGCTTTACCATTGCCAAAAGTGCCCTGAACGTAGCCAGTGAAACGCTGAAAATGGCGGTCAGTTCGGTAGGGTCAATCAGTAAGTTCGCTGACTCATTTTCTAATCTGGGGGAAAAACTCCAGGGAGTTAGTGGGCTTCAGAGTGTTTCGTCTGTCCTGCAGGGCATCAAAGGCCTCGATTTTAAAACGGGTACAGCTGTTCTTAGTGGTGTTGCCGGTGTGCTAGGGGGAATCAGCGCCGGTATGGTCTTAGGCTCGCCAACGGCCAGTACGGAGCAGAAGGCTGCGGCAGGCGTGGAGATGACCTCAAAAATTCTTGGGAACGTCGCTAAAACGGTAACTCAAATCATGGTGGCGCAGAGGCTGGCAGCCGGGCTGTCCGTCACCGCGCCGGTGATCGGTTTTATCGCTTCGTCAGTTTCTCTCGCTATCAGCCCTCTGGCTTTTTATAACGTAGCGAAGAAATTCGAGTACGCAGATGAAATTCTGAAAGTCGCGGAAAAGTACAAAAAATACGGCTATAGCGGCGATGAACTGCTTGCCAATTTTAACAAGGAATATGGCGCAGTTGAAGCATCCACGACCGCGGTATCTACAGCGCTCGGTGCCGTATCGGCCGGACTTGGTGCTGCGGCAGCCGGTTCTGTCGTCGCAGCACCTGTAGCTTTGGTTATCGGTACTGTAGCAGGCGTTGTTGCGGCCATCCTTGAAGCATCGAAGCAAGGGATGATCAACAACATCGCCAACAAATATCACCAAAAAATCATCGAGTGGCAGGAAATCCATCCGGGGCAGAATTATTTCGAATACGGATACGATTCCCGTTATGCAGCCTTCATGGAAGAAAACCTCGGAAAGCTGAATGAGCTGGCTAAGGATATGGGGGTTAAGTCTCTTGTAACCATTACCCAGCAAGGCTGGGATTCCATGCTGGGCGAACTGGCCGCTGTTACCCGTATGGGAGATAATATCTCCAGTGGCAAGGTATACGCATCCATCCTAAAGGACGGAAAGCTTAGCACAGACAAAAAAGAAGTTAGGCTCGACGACGTAGAGGGCAGCATCACTCTGAACTCCAAGTCGCCGTCTCAGGCACTAACTTTCCTGACGCCTCTGATGACGCCCACTTCAGAATCACGTATTCGAGTGCAGACAGGTAAAAACTCATGGCTGTCGCTTTCATTAGGGAAAACTAAAGATTGGGAAATTACCGATAAAGGTAATACCAGCACGATTGCCGATTTCTCGAACGTTGTGCAAAGAATAGTTTTCCGTGACAAAAACATCCATGACGTAGGTATAACCGCGTATATGGGCGGTGGTGATGATACTATTTATGTCGGTCAGGGCAAGTCTGTTATTGAAGGCGGTGAGGGTTTTGATACTGTCAGCTATGCACGTTCACCAGTGCTATGGTCACAGATAGAGGCTGTTAACGGACGACCGGGCGACTATGACGTTAAACGTGGCGTCAACAGTGACGTCTATCATGAGGTTATCTCAACTCAGAATAATAATGTCGGCAAAAATACCGAAAGCATTGAATACCGCGATGTTCTGGTCGCAAAAGGCATCTATAACGTAGAGGATAAACTGCGTTCGGTAGAGCAGATTATTGGAACCAATGGTCGTGATATGTTCAAGGGAGGAGAACATACCGATTACTTCTACGGCGGTGAAGGTCAAGATGTTATTTATGGTAATGGTGGGAACGACTTGCTGTATGGCGGCGACGGCCTCGATGTTATCTGGGGCGGTGACGGTGACGATCTGCTAAGTGGTGGAGCCGGAAATGATTCTCTGTATGGTGGCGAAGGGAACGATGTCTATCTCTTCAGTAAAGGCGATGGACACGACCACATTCATGAGGGAAAAGGAACCAACGATATTCTGTTCCTTAACGGCATAAAGGCCGAAGCTCTCTCGTTCCGACGCAACACTGATGGCGATAACTTGGAATTGACCGTTCAGGGTAGTACAGACGCTATTACCTTCGACAACTGGTTCCTTTATGATCGACTGAAAGATAACGTCATTTCTGAACATAGAGATATGAAGGTTGAATCCATTATCACTGGTGATGGTTTGGTAATCTCATCTAAGAAAATTGATGCACTTATCGAGAAGATGTCTGAAGTCGGCTTCAAAGTATCCGAAGTCGACAAGCCCCAGATAATCGAAGAGGACATAGGCAAGTTCTTTGCTGTTAACCCTGTCTTCTAACTTTAATATGGCAGTCCCTTTATGGGCTGCCACTTCCTAAAATCTATTCCTGTTTATTTATGACTAACGATTTCGCACTTTCTGCGCTGGTCATGCTTGCGCAGTATCACGGTATTGCTGTTTCTCCAAAAGATATAGAGCATCAGTTTGATCCTGAAAAAAATGGAATAAGTGTAAATGCCTGGGTTCTGGCAGCTCGCCAGGTAGGGCTGAAAAGCCGACTGGACAATAAGCCCATCTCTCGTCTCCCCTACCTCACTCTCCCCCTTCTCGTTTGGCGCGATGATGGAGAGCACTTTATTCTTGCTGCCATCGATAAAGCCACGAACCGATATCTTATTCATGATTTCCATGAAGATCGGCCAATTACACTCTCTAAAGAAGAGTTTGAAGAACGTTACAGCAGTAAAGTCATTTCCATCGCTTCCCGTAGTTCTGTTTTAGGTAAGCTGGCGCGCTTTGATTTCAGTTGGTTTATACCTGTCGTAATAAAATATCGACGTATCTTTATTGAGGTAATTGTCGCTTCCATTGCATTGCAGCTGCTGGCACTCATGACGCCCTTATTCTTTCAGGTTGTCATGGATAAGGTACTTGTTCATAGAGGTTTCTCTACCCTCAATGTCATTGTTATTGCTTTGGTCGTCGTTGTTTTGTGCGAGGTCATACTCGGTGGATTGAGAACCTATATTTTCGCGCATACAACCAGCAGGATAGACGTTGAGCTGGGCGCGCGCTTATTCCGACACATGTTAGCTCTGCCTCTCTCTTATTTTTCAATGCGGAGAGTTGGTGACACCGTTGCCAGAGTCCGGGAGCTTGAGCAGATCCGCAACTTCCTGACCGGCCAGGCTTTAACGTCGGTTCTGGATATGCTTTTCTCGTTTATCTTTCTGGCTGTAATGTGGACTTACAGCTACAAACTCACGCTGGTCGTATTCCTGTCACTACCTGTTTATATCGTCTGGTCTCTACTCATCAGCCCGCCTCTCAAAAAGCGCCTGGACACCAAATTTGCGCGCAATGCGGAAAACCAATCTTTCCTTGTCGAAACAGTAACTGCCATAGGCACGATTAAGGCAATGGCGGTAACGCCCCAGATTACCCACAAATGGAACAAGCTGCTTGCCAGCTATGTTTCTGCCGGTTTCTCGGTGACTCATCTCGCTACTGTAGGGCAGCAAGGTATACAGCTCATCCAGAAGGCCGTGATGATCATTACGTTATGGTTAGGTGCCCATCTTGTCATTGAGGGGCAGCTGACCATTGGTCAGCTAATTGCCTTTAATATGCTTTCAGGGCAAGTGACGGCACCCGTTTTACGCCTGGCCCAACTCTGGCAAGACTTCCAGCAGGTGGGCATTTCCGTCGCGCGCCTGGGGGATATCCTCAACTACCCGACAGAGGTGTCAGGGAACGGTATTAATCTGCCGCCACTCAAAGGGGATATCGAGTTCAAGAACATCAGTTTCCGTTACAAGCCGGAGATCCCGCGCGTTCTTGAGAACGTTAGTTTTAATATAGCTGCCGGTGAGATTATTGGTGTAGTTGGTCGTTCAGGATCGGGTAAGAGCACGCTTACTCGCCTTCTTCAGAGGCTCTACGTACCCGAACAGGGGCAGATATTGATTGATGGCCATGATATTTCCCTGGTTAACCCAGCTTCCCTGCGCCGCCAGATTGGCGTCGTGCAGCAGGAAAACATTCTGCTTAACCGCTGCATCCGAGAAAACATTGCGCTGGCCTGTCCGGGCATCGCAATGGAGAGAATCATTGCTGCCTCCCGCCTGGCTGGCGCTCATGACTTCATAAGCGAACTTCCAGAGGGTTACGACACCGTGGTTGGCGAGCAGGGTTCTGGCCTGTCTGGTGGCCAACGACAGCGTATAGCTATCGCTCGTGCGCTGATTACTGACCCTAGAATCCTGATTCTGGACGAGGCTACCAGTGCTTTGGATTACGAATCTGAAAACGCCATCATGCGGAATATGCACAACATCTGTAAAAACAGAACTGTGATCATTATTGCCCATCGGCTCTCAACCGTGAGGATGGCTGACCGGATTATGGTGATGGATAAAGGGAACGTAGCCGAGTCCGGAACCCATCAGGAATTGCTGGCTCGCCCTGACGGCATTTACCACTACCTTCATCAGTTGCAATCTGCTTAACAAGGGAATGAACATGAAATTATGGATGCAGGGTATTTCAGACCTGGTGAAGAAGTATTTTGTAGTTTTCCGCGAAGCCTGGTCAATAAGGAAGTCGTTAGACGCTCCCAAACGGCTACGGGATGAGTATGATTTTTTGCCGGCACATCTTGAACTGACCGAAAAACCGGTATCACCTCTTCCTCGGATTGTAGCGCGCACAATTATGATCTTTCTGGTCTTGGCGATATTAATTTCCGTCTTCTATAAAGTTGAGATCGTTGCTGTAGCGCCAGGCCAGCTGATATTGAATGGCCGTAGTAAAGTCATTCAGCCACTGGAAACTTCGCGTGTGAATAAAGTCTATGTGAGAAATGGCGAGAAGGTCAAAAAGGGGCAGTTGTTGATCTCTCTTTCTGCGATAGGTGCGGAAGCTGAGAATGCCCAAAATAAAAGCGTTCTGGCGCAATCACGCCTTGATGAACAAAGGCTGGAGGCCCTCCTTAACGCAACGGAGAATGATTTGCCTCCATTAATGACATCCCCTACCGGACCAGATTCCGAGAGAGCCAATCAGTTGATGCAAGCGCAATTTGTCGCATGGACTACATCCCGTGAGCAGCAGCAGGTCATTATTCGCCAGAAGACGGCTGAACAGGCAGCTATAAAATCCCGGATAGCTAAACTGGAGCAACAGAAACGTATAATCCAGATAAAACTAAGCGATATGCGCTCTCTTTATAAAAAACAGGCCATATCTAAACATCAGTTACTGGACCAGGAAAATCAGTATGTGGAAATAATAAATGAACTTGAGGTGTTAAAGAGTCAAATAAGAGAGGCCAGTGAGGCTGTTGCTCACGCTCATAATGAGTACAGGCTTCTTAAACAAACATTCCGTAGGGACCTGATGGAGCAACTTAATCAATTACGGGACACTATCCAACAAGTAACCTATGAGCTGGATAAGAACCGAGAACGGCTGGATGCATTACAAATTACATCGCCAGTCGATGGTGTTGTACAACAACTGGCCACCTTTACACAAGGTGGTGTTGTTACAACGGCACAGACACTGATGGTTATTGTTCCGGAACACGATCACCTTGATGCAAAAATTAAAATTAGTAATAAGGATATCGGCTTTGTTTCGCCCGGACAGGACGTCGTTATAAAAGTCGAGTCATTCCCTTATACTCGTCACGGTTACTTGCATGGTATCGTCAAAACGGTAAGTAGTGAAGCTATCGAGGATAACCAGAAAGGATTATATTTTGATGGGGAAATCATGTTACTTGATTCGGTCATGATGGTTGAGGGAAAAGAAGTAAGGATGACATCAGGTATGAACATTACAGCAGAAATAATCACAGGTTATCGTCGGGTAATTGATTTTGTTCTTAGTCCTATAAAGGGAACAATTCATGAGAGCATGACTGAACGTTAATTCTTGCTATGTCAGGAGTAGCCAACAAAAACTGGTCTCAATTCTAGATTTTCAAGTATCTACCTTCCGATTCGTTCGGTATTAATCCATCATAATATTAATGATGGTCTGAATGCATGAATATTCAACTATATGGCCATGTCATTACATGGCGGACTGGTAGAGGCTGCAACAACTAGTGTAAACCCCAGACATGTGGCAGAGAATGACTACAGGATAAAGCACACTGAGCGTCCTGATTATCAGGAACTTTTCAGGGAGTCCTGACATCAAGAGCGTATAATATTCCTTTTTCATTTCTATCCTTTGTGGTTTTTTCTTTAGCTAACGAATTTCGATTTGTTCCAGAGTTATCGGGGGAGGCCTTTGACGCTTTGCCATGACGTTCATCTCACGATTGTTTGAACTGTCATAGAGGAGCGCTCGACATCCATAGCTGTGTTGGCAGCTGCTACTACCAAACTGGCTAAAGCCTTCTATCTGAGAAGGAGCGTATGATTATTGTTGATAACAGAAATGTTATGTTATAACATTTGTCGGTACTACATGTTATTGATACAACAGCAGGGCGGATATCGAATAACTTTATGAAAGTGTTATTTTTTTGTGTGCTGTTATCAGTCGCAAGTATAAAGCAAAGTGTTACCAATTTAGTTCATGATGCATTCACTCAACAATATTATATTTCTTTATTCTATGAGTCAGAGGTTACAACAGATAATAAATATTCAATGAGTTATTTTATGAAACACTCTTTATTTGTTACTTCTGATTCAATTTATTCATCTTTTTCAGAGGTTGTAAAATACATTAGGAGATTAATAAAGAAACTTTATTCCGAATAAGCAAGAATAACTATCGCCTTTTTTAAGTAGAGGTTTTATATTTCAAACCAGACAATGTTCATTAATAATGATGGAGCAGTAATGAAAAAACTTTACCTAATTAAATTAATGTTTATCGCTGCAATTTTTTTTGCAACATCTAAAGCATTAGCAGGCAGTTATTCAGTTATCAATCTGATTAATGAACGTTTGTCATATATGAAAGATGTAGCCGGGTATAAGGCTCAACACCATCAGGCGATAGAAGATTTGCTTCAAGAAAAAAAAGTATTACAAAATGCTATTGCTGATGCAGGAAAACTAGGAATAAAAGAGGATACCGCAATACCTTTTATCCAAGCCCAAATGGATGTTGCGAAAGCAATCCAGTACCGATATCGTGCTGACTGGCTATCGGTTCCTGAAACTGACTGGAAACCTCGTCCACTTAAGGATGTTCGAGAACAAATCGCTCAGTTAAACTATAGAATTCTGCAGGATTTGGCTAAACGGTTGAAGTCAGAGGGATCGCTGACTGAATGGGAAAAAGTGCACTTTATGCAGAATATCCAACAGCAAAATTTAAATGAGATGGATAAATTGTTGATTTGGAATGCATTGAGGAAAGTATCTTTGAAATAAGGGGAATACAGAGAATGAATCGTATGAAGATAAAAATAAACTGATAATACACAGGGCTTCTGATACATAAAAGTAGTGTTTATTTCTATTTTTATGTCGAAGCCAGGATGACTCAGTTACACCAGATTTATCTATCAGGAGCTCTGTTTAATTGACACAACTCAGCGATATAATGGTTTATTTATAGATATTTGTGTCTCTGTGAACTGAACGTATGCATATACTAATACGCTTTAACTCAATAAAAAAAATAAATGATATCCAATTAACATTCAAGAGGGTTATGCCAAAATTTGCGCATCGGTAATAGGAGGTTGTTGCCATGATTACAGATTGTTTACTTAAAAAAGATCCTTTTTTGTCCGACTCAATTGTTGGGTGGGGGGTAATAAGGTGTTCTCCATGGTGTTTATTTGGTGTATTTTGCAATTATGAGCAAGCATTAGAGTTTGCTGCAATTCTTGGTAAAGACTATGAGGTGTTCTGGGGGACACATCGATTAGGGACCTCTGAGTTTTGGTGCGGTTTTGAGTGATAACAGGTTTACTCACTAATTAACAATTCAAACAACCTACATATGAAATATTTTTTAGCTCCTCTACAAAGCAGAGGAGCATTTAGTTAATGTAAATCCGTAAATTAATATAGCACTGTTAACAGCAATTTATCCTAACACAGATTTATCAGCACAAACATTTTCCAAGTTTAAAGGGGGCTGACCACAGAAGTTTATACTTCCATTCAGGCCTGAAAGCTCCTATAGAATATATCATTTTTTTATTATTTTCATGACAGTATTTTCTGGCTCTATTAATATTTGACCACATAAGGACACTTCCAGGACTGAGTTTCATACAGCCATCATCATTCAGTATCGCACCATTTGGGACATCATAATAAACATTACATGAACTTTCAGATTTCAAAATAATGTCAATAGCACAAGGCTTATTATTCCAAAATAGCACGTACCCAAATATCATTTTCCGCAGATAAGAAACAAATCTCAATAAATCATCATATTTATAGCAAGGTAACATATTTCCAAATCGAGACTGGAAAAGTGATATGTATAATCTGGCTATTTCACTATCTGATAACTCCTCTATGCATTTAATCTCTCCACCGTTTCTGATAAATCTCTGGACTTCATTTCGTCGTGTTTTTTCAAATTTCGTGGAAAATTCTTCTTTTATTATGCAGTTTTGCTTTTTTCTGGCTATACTCCATGTTGCATTTATTATGTTAGGTTTATTTATCATGGATAATTTATTCGTTTTGTCCGGAAAAAAGCATTTCGTGTGAGAATCAAAAGGAATTAAAATCTCATCAGATGACAAAGGATAACGCCTTCGAGCCATTATGCCAACTTGCGTTCCATTGCACAGGAAGTATGCGCCTTTAATATCACCATTTTTTTCATAGTGAAAAAAATCAATCTTCCATGCATGATTCTTCATAAAAAATGAAACAACATCCGGGTGCATGTTTACGCTCCCGCCGTATTTTTCAAAAGCCAACTTATATATTTCGAATGTAGATGTTTTCCAGGATGTAATGGTTCGCTTAAAATTTTTTATAAGCACAGTATCCTCCAGATTTTTCCGTTTCCATTTTAGCTTTCTGTTAGATATTGATTGTTCATAACGACGGCCGTTTATAAAAAGTATAAAATTTATTTAAAATCCACTACCATTTGTTGTGGGATCGACAGATGTTTAGTCGTTTCTATACAAGTTTTAATATAGTCAGTAAATTTTGGTGGTTTGGGCATTCCGATACCCAGTAATTTCTCATTGCTGAAAGTGACATTAAGCATGCTGAACGCGCCGTACAAACGAATGGCTTTTAGCATAAGACGTTCATTACAGGGACCAAAAATATTCTTTAATTCATGTCTCTCCATGACCAGCACGTCATAGCTAACTTTAGTATATTTATCACCAACGGGGGTTCCATTCAGGGCACAGGCTATAGATTTGTCAATATCTGCAAATGTTACACTGCCTTCTTTACCTGCAGATATATGAATAACTTCTCCCTTAGATAACGAGCTTTCCAGTAGCATTAACAATGCATCAGCACAATAGTCCACAGGAATGACATCTATTCTATCATCCAGTGAACACATAAATTTTTGTAACATTAATCCCATTCTGAACACCCAGAAAATACTGGTTGAAGGTAAGCACCCTAAATGGGTGTGGCCGACAATAATGGATGGACGGGCAATCAATAAGGGCAAGTTGGGACATTCTTTGCGCATCAAAAGTTCTATTGTTGCTTTTGAGCGCGTATATTCTACCAAATGCTCTCCTGTATCTAATGCTGCAGCATCTTCCGTTACTAACGAATTTGCATTCGGAGTACATGACATAGCAGTTCCAACATGAATAAAGCGTTTTAACCCTGTAACTTTTGTCATTCTTTTGGCAAAAGCAAGCGTACCTGTAACATTTACACTCCATATAAGAGGGTTATTGCCAAAAGAAGCAACTGCTGCACAATTAATAACATATGTGACTTTATCAAGACGAGGGTCATAGAGGAAGGTCTCCGGGTTATTTAAATCCCCGAGCAATATATTATCAATTGTTAAAGAATGTAATCTATCCTCGCAAATATTAAATTTGCGACCATTGTCTTTAACCCTCTCAAGTCCTGTATGTTGCGAATCGGCTCGAACTAAAAGTAGCAATTCTATATTTTTTTGATTGTTCATCAGTTTATCTAGCACAGCACCGCCGAGAAATCCAGTGGCCCCAGTGAGTAATAATAAGTCCATGTTCAACCTCTTTTACTTATAAAAATAACATTATGAAAATAACTTGATTAGCATAAACAAATCATAAACAAAATAATTATTTGCATGGAGTTAAATTATGCATAGCCATTAATGAATAATAACCATAAAGAATAAAAAACCTAAGTTTATATGTTAAAAATAAATAAGGCGCGACATCTTCATGAAGCACTATTCCTCTTTTCATTCAGTTGGTTGTTTTATTTTGGTTAATCTTATCTGGAGATACAGCTACTGTCCGGTGTTTCTGTGGGCTACATCACTCCTTTAAAATTGCAGATTAACACAAGCACCGTTTTTACATTTCTGATGATAAAAATATTTATATATTACTTAAATGACTTAATATTATTAACATACTAATTATCAATCATGCAACAAATTGAGCATCTTAATTTCTGAGACCTGACAGCAATAATCTTAAACAAAAAATAAACAAAACAATGTTTCACGATTGACGTGGAAACAAAGACTCAACGAATATTTATCTGATTAATCAGACTTAAAGGAATCACATTATTATGCGGTTAAAGTTTCTGGCAATGGTATTATCTGTTCCCATTACATTCAATGCCCTTGCTACTACTGAATTTCTCACTTTTACCCCTGAGAAAATCAGTACGGAACTGAATCTTGGTACACTGAGTGGTAAAACAAAAGAGCGTGTTTACGCACCTGAAGAGGGTGGACGAAAAGCCAGTCAGCTGGACTGGAAATACAGCAACGCCGCTATTATTAAAGGTGCTATTAACTGGGATCTACTCCCCCGTTTGTCCTTCAATGCATCAGGCTGGACAACCATCGGTCAGAAAGGGGGAAATATGGTTGACCGTGACTGGTTGGACTCAGATAAACCTGGCATCTGGACTGATGAGAGCTGGCATCCCGATACCCGACTTAATTTTGCCAATGAATTTGACCTGAATATCAAAGGATGGCTCTTAAATGAACCAGATTATCGCCTGGGGCTCATGGCGGGATATCAGGAAAACCGTTACAGTTTCACCGCCAGAGGCGGCTCTTATATCTATTCTTATGAAGGGGTTAGGGATGCTATTGGCACATTCCCGGATGGCGAAAGAGCCATAGGTTACAAGCAGCGTTTTAAGATGCCTTATATTGGCCTGACTGGAAGTTACCGCTATGACAACTTTGAACTGGGCGGCACATTTAAATACAGTGACTGGGTTGAGTCATCTGATAACGATGAACATTATGACCTGGAGAAAAGAGTCACATATCGTGACAAAGTAAAAAATCAGAATTATTATTCTGTGGCCGTCAATGCTGGCTATTATATAACATCTAATGCCAAGGTGTATGTTGAGGGTACGTGGAATCGGATCACTAACAAGAAAGGTGATACATCTCGTTATAATAGAAACAGCAGCGTTTCTGAATTCGACAAAAACAGTGCCGGTATTGAAAACTACAATTTCATAACTACAGCGGGTCTTAAATATTATTTCTGATTCTCTGAGTGGGTTGCAGGACTGACCTTTTAAAATTAGCTCCAGTAGATACTGGAGCATTTACTATAGGGAACTGGAATACCACTTTCATCGTCATGGAAAACTTAGACTATGATAACGAAATGTCTCTTTCGCCGCACCGAGTTCTTTATCGCAGCGCTGTTCATTATTCTTATCTGCGTTTTGCTCTTCTTTCTGAGAAGTCCTGATATACCAGAATTTGTTACGGCCCCAGTGCGTAAAGGTGATATAGAAAATTCCGTTCTGGCAACTGGCCGCATTGACGCGATTGAACGCGTTAACGTAGGGGCACAGGTATCAGGCCAGGTGAAATCACTGAAAGTAAAACAGGGCGACTACGTGACTAAAGGGCAGCTGATTGCCGAAATTGACGACTTGCCTCAGCGTAATGATTTGCGCAATGCTGAGGCTGCGCTCAGCGAGGTTAAAGCCGAACTTCAGTCGAAGCAGGCGCTCCTGAAACAGGCTGAATTGCGTTTTAAGCGCCAGCAGCAAATGTTAAGAGAAGATGCCAGCTCCCGTGAAGATTTTGAGTCTGCAGAGACAATGCTTGCCACCACTCACGCCGAATTACTGTCTCTGAATGCCAAGCTTGTCCAGGCACAGATAGAAGTGGATAAGAAAAAGCTAGCTCTTGGCTATACACGAGTTGTAGCGCCGATGGACGGTATTGTTATCGCCGTCGTCACTCAGCAGGGACAGACCGTTAACTCAAACCAGAGTGCGCCAACGATCATTAAGCTTGCACGTCTGGATGTTATGACCATTAAAGCGCAGATCTCCGAAGCCGATATCACCCGTATTTCCGCTGGGCAAAAAGCCCGTTTCACTATCTTTTCCGAACCGGACACGCACTATAATGCGACGCTGCGAGCAGTTGAGCTGGCTCCGGAGTCAGTGATGAAAGATGATTCTCTTGCCAGCAACAGTTCGGTTTCAGGAGCCAGTTCTTCAAATGCTTCTGTTTATTACAATGCCTTGCTCGATGTGCCTAACCCAGAAAACCGACTCCGTATTGCCATGACAGCGCAGGTTACACTCCTTATTGAAGAAGCCAAAAACACATTGCTGGTGCCCCTTCAGGCCGTGCGCAGAACCGGGGAAAACAAGCAACAGGTCCAGGTGCTGGCGGCTGACGGCAAGCTGGAAACCAGGAATGTGACAACTGGCATAACCAACGGATTGGATATTCAGATCCTCGAAGGCTTAAAGATTGGAGAGAATGTTGTGTTGTCGTTGCCGGAAGAGAAAGCAACCGAAGAAGAGATTGTGCTGTGAGAAAGATTATTGAGTTAAAAGGGATTAGCCGAACTTATGGCAATGGTAGTCAGGCACGAACAGTCCTTAAAAACGTCGATTTGACTATCGCGGCCGGAGAAATGGTGGCAATCATCGGTGCCTCAGGCTCAGGCAAATCAACCTTAATGAACATAATGGGTTGCCTTGACGTACCAGATAAAGGCGATTACTTCATCAACGGGCAAAACGCCGCCCACCTTTCGCCCGATGAGCTGGCCAGAACGCGCCGGGAACATATTGGCTTTATCTTCCAGCGATACCATTTGATTCCTGATCTTAGCGCACTTGGTAACGTGGAGATCCCGGCCATTTACGCCAACAGCGAACGAGGCAGCCGTCGGATGTACGCAACCGCGCTGCTTGGTAGACTTGGGCTGAAAGGACGTGAGCATCATAAACCTAGCGAACTTTCAGGTGGTCAGCAGCAACGCGTCAGTATTGCCCGGGCACTGATCAACGGTGGAGAGATAATCCTGGCGGACGAGCCAACTGGCGCTCTGGATTCGCAATCCGGGCTAGAAGTGTTAGCCATCCTGAGTGAGCTTAATCGGCATGGTCATACCGTAGTAATGGTGACCCACGATATGACGGTTGCCCGGCAGGCGAAGCGCATTATCGAACTGCGTGATGGCGAAATTATCTCTGATAGCGGCAGTTGCGTATCTGTAACAAAAACGTGGCGACAAACCAACAGTATCCGGCAAAGCTATTGGCAAACACTGTTCGATCGTACGCGTGAATCGCTGCAAATGGCGCTAAAAGCGATGAATGCGCATCGTTTACGCACCACACTTACCATGATTGGGATTATTTTTGGTATCGCTGCCGTTGTTACTGTAGTGGCATTGGGTGAAGGTGCCAAGCAGAAGACACTGGAGGAGATTAAAAGTCTGGGTACAAATGTGGTCCGCATTTATCCTGGGCGAGATTTTTTTGATGACAGCGTTGAGAGTATTCGAACACTAATACCTGCGGACGCTGATGCACTAGCGAAACAAGGATTTGTCGACAGCGTAAGTCCGGAAGTTAGCACATCAGATAATATTCGTTTTCTTGGTAAATCGGCAATGGCTTCCATCAACGGCGTAGGGCGGGAGCATTTTCGGGTAAAAGGTATTGAGTTGTTACAGGGGACAACTTTCAGGGATGATCGTAATGCCCTACAGGAAGTCATTATTGATGAGAACACCCGCAAGGCTATTTTCGACGATGCGGGGCTACAGGCTCTGGGGCAAATAATCCTCCTTGGTTCCGTGCCTGCACGAGTGGTTGGCATTGCCAGAAGCAGCGACTATAGCGATATGCCAAACCGCATTACCGTGTGGATGCCTTACCGCACAGTGATGTACCGTATGGTGGGCAAACCGGTTCTGAGCAGTATTAGCGTCAGGCTAAAAGACAATGTGAATAACGAGGCAGCGATTAGTGCAATCTCCCAACTGTTAACCCGGCGTCATGGTGTAAAAGACTTCCAAGTCTACAACTTTGAACAAATCAAAAAATCTGTCGAACGTACCTCAATGACCTTCAGCATTCTAATTCTGATGGTCGCCAGTATCTCACTAATGATCGGCAGTATCGGGGTGATGAACATCATGCTGGTCTCTGTAACGGAACGAACTCATGAAATTGGCGTACGCATGGCTGTCGGCGCGAGATACGGCGACATCATGCAGCAGTTTATTATTGAGGCCGTATTAGTTTGCCTGATTGGTGGCGCATTGGGTATTGCATTGTCATATGCCACAGGCATGCTCTTTACCGCCCTGGGGGACGAAATGTTCACGGTGATATATTCGTGGCAGGCTGCTGTCACCGCGTTTTTCTGCTCAACCTTAATCGGTATGATTTTCGGTTATCTCCCCGCCCGCAAGGCAGCAAGGATGGATCCGATCATTTCACTGGCCAGCGAATAACCTATGAAAATTTTATCACCTTTGGCTTTATGCCTTACCACCGCACTCTGTGCAGGTTGCACAAGCGTGCTGAAAAGTGACTATCACGCTCCCGAAGTGGGCTATCCCATCAGTTGGGTCCAGAGTGATATGGACGGAAATACAGCCCCGTTTGACTGGAAAGAATTTAACGATCCTCATCTCGATAGCTGGCTTCGCCTGGTGATGACAAGTAATAACGACATGGCTATAGCTGCACTGCGAGTGCATCGGGTGCGGCTGGATGCGGAAAGAACAGGCATCACCAATTCTCCTGCATTAAAAGGTTCACTGGGTGAGGACGGGAAAAAACAGCTGAATAACTCGTCCGGTTGGACAAAAAGCGGTTATGCCAGTCTCAGCACCAGCTATGAGCTGGATCTCTGGGGCAAAATTGCCCGTCAGCGTGACGTTGCTGAGTGGGCAGTCCATGCCAGTGAAGAAGATTTTCGTTTCGCGCGCCTGATGTTGCTTTCAGAAGCCAGCAATAATTACTGGCGCATCGGTTTTGTAAATCAACAAATTGCCATCCTCCAGCAGAGTATCGACTATGCAAAAGAGACGTTGCGTCTGGCCGAGGTTCGATATCGAGCAGGAAGCACCTCGTCGCTGGATGTGATCGACGCGCAGCAAAACCTGCTCACGCAAGAGAACCAGCTCACAGGGCTACAACGAGAACGTTTACAGATACTCAATCAGCAGGCAGTTCTGCTCGGCATTGTTCCGGGGGGGCAGATAGTCGAGCCAACAACGCTGCCAAAAGGAAGCCTGCCTAAGGTCAATGCGAATATTCCTGCCAGCGTTCTGATGCGTCGGCCTGACATCAGCGCTAAAGAATGGCAGTTGCGTGAGGCGCTGGCTACGGTTGATATAAAGCGTAGTGAATATTACCCCACCTTCAACCTGACTGGCGCTTTGGGTACCAGCAGCACTTCGCTACTGGCATTACTGCATAATCCGGTCGGTTCTGTAGGCGCTAACCTAACTCTACCGTTTCTGGAGTGGCGGCAGCGGGACATCGAGGTAAAAATTGCCCGTAACGATTATGAACAGCGAGTGCTGGAGTTTAAACAGCTACTTTATAAGGCAATGAGCAGCATAGAAGACGCGCTTTCATTACGTAACCAGCTGCAGGTTCAGGAGACAAGACTCAGGGAAGAACTGGAACTTGCACGTAAGTCAGAGAGATTAAACGAAGTGCGTTACCGGCATGGTGCAATACGTATTTCATTCTGGCTTGATGCTCAGGAAAAACGCCGTCAGGCGGAATTTCGGCTGGATGAAAATCGCTTCAATCAGTTGCAGAACTTAGCAAAAATTTATCTTGAGTTTGGTGGGGCTCCAGCATTTCCTTAGATCTTACTAATCGGTACTGCCTGAAATTTGAAAAACAAGCCACACTAAGGCTATTATTTAGCTAGGCATATGAAGAGGCTCTTGGCAATAGTCAGTATTATGAAGATTCAGTGCCCAAAATGAAGTCAATGTTCAGCAAGAATAGCGATCATATTCTGATGTGTCTGAAAAAGAGGTTCTCACCAGATAAGTAGTCGGAACTAAAGAGATATGCAGGAAAATGTAGCTCCCGAAAAGCATAAGGGCAGCCCTGATTATTTTCCTGAGTTCGCGCTGCTGTTCGTTGTTATCTCTAACTGGAATATCTCCCTTGAAAACTTGCCCTTTAAAAGGGCATTTACACCAATTTTTCCCCACTGTTACTTTCTTGTATTTTGGTATTGTATGTCATGTTCCTGATAGGTGTAATTATCATGGATAACGTATGGCATTATGCGATTTGATTTTTCCGTACTGACCGCAAATATTGTCACACTGTTTCTGGCTGCATCAGTGCTTGTAATAACACTTTTCAGCCACAGGAAAAAATACGTATGAATATAGCCTCGGATGGCTTCAAAATAGGTGAAAGTAGACTCGGAATTAACAAATAGAAGTTGCATCATCAACGTAAATGAGAAGTGTGCAGGCCGGGCCTTGCTCCTCGAACCAACGAATGCTCACAGCCATCAATCTGGATCAGCTCTCTGGTACAGGCACGTAGCGGATGTGACTGATGTACACGCGGTTGCCGTAATATACGGGGGATCTATAAACCAGTCTGTATCATCAGATTCCGTACCGTTTCTATGGTCAGATATAGACTATGGAGCTCGGCGAGATTCTCACAGGCTAACGTCGGACCAAAATCAGCGTAGTGTTCATGGATAATAAGCAGTGCACGCTCAGCGAGGCCCGGCATCAGTTGCGGATTACCTGGCTGTCCACGGCGATTTACCAGCAAAAGAGGTCCGTGTTCGCGGTAACATTCATGCAGACGGCGGTAGTGTTTGTCAGACATCTCCAGCCGGCTGGCTGCGAGACGAGTAGTGAGGCATCGGTCGGTGACGTCCTAGAGGCTCCTGAATCGGTTTACATCGTTCCTTGAGATAAACTCCGTTCCGTATGCTGTCATGAGTCCCATCCTTTGAAAGCAGTGATCGCTATGGTGAGACTGTAGCGCGGACATGTTTTCTTCATCTCAATTTAGCTACTACAATATCTGTTATTGCAAGATTAAAAAGTCACCTCTTTCACCGTAGCTTACGACCCTGACCCGGATTTAACGCCGCTTACTGTTAAGCGACTGTGCAATGCGCTTTTCGGCCGAACGGGTAGCCAGTGGTTGATTGTGGAGGTTTTCGGGGAGAAGGGGCGACAGCGCCGAAGCACGGACAGTAACCCGAAGTACGTGGAAAAAGTGGCAGCAAGATATCGTCATGCCGCCGCGAGGCACTGGCAGGCAACGCTTGCTGAGATTGAACGGGTAAAGCGTATCTATCAGACAGGAGTAAAGGCATCAAGAGAACACGAGGACTGATTAACCTAATAATTAATGCTAATGTACGCATACATTAGCATTAATTATTAACATACAAAAAGCCGTAGCATGGAAATAAATAGTGTCATACCTGTCAGAGTAACTACTGACGTGTTAAAGCGGGTGGGGGGCATTAACGTTTAAGGCTGGCTCTGAATTCCTCAGGGTTAGCCTGCAGGGGATTGATAGCCCTCAATTGTTTGGGCATCTTTTTACTTCGGGCACGTTTACCATCACGTTCAAGTTCATCCATTTTACACTATGCCAGTTTAAGCACGGCCCCAAGACGTTTGTTATCAACGATTTGCCCCTGATCGACACATTCCAGTTTGTCGAACACCTAATATTTGAGTGAACGGTAACCGTGTTTGAATGCCAGTGTATAGTCATAGACTGTGAGTTTGTCGCCAGCGATACGAGAGTTTTTTCTGTATTTTCAACAAGATATATCATTTTATCATAGCGGAATGTCAGCGTTTTAGACAGCTTACGCTGTTCCTGCCAGGCAAAAATATCATCGAGCTCTTCGTTGATTTCAGCCTCAAATCTTTGGGGTATTTTTCTGGTCTTGCGAAGCGACGATTGAAGTCAGCGATGAAGGTATCCAGCCAAGCATTGGCTGCTTCGATACTGCTGATTCCCTCGAGACGCATCTCCTTGATAAGCCGGTCCTGAAGTGTCTGATTTGCTTGCTCCACATGGCCTTTAGCCTGTGGACTGTTGGCACAAATCAACTCGATCCCCAGTTCAGAAAGCATACGGCCAAACTGGGTTACTCCGGTCGTAGTGGAGCCACCCTTATTTACCCTGAAAATGCCGTGCTTATCGCTGTAAAACGCAAGTGGTTTGCCATGTTGTTCAAGATACTCTCGGGTAGCCATCATGTAATCAAAGGCTGATTCAGTTTCGCCGAAGCGGAGGTGCATCAGGAAGCTAGTAGCATCATCAATGAAGACAAGCAGGCAGCATTTGGGGCGCGTCCTTCAAACCAGTCATGTGGAGAACCATCAATCTGAACAAATTCTCCGAGACAGTCACGCCGGTATCTGGGTTGATGAACACGGGGTCTGCGACGTGAGTATGGAACCCAGAGTCCATCGGCAGTCATCCATTTTCTGAGCGTTTCAACAGACACCGTGATGTTATGGCGTTCGCGCAATTTTTCTGCGGCAAGCGTTGGTCCAAAGTCGCTGTAGTGATCGTGAAGTAAAGAAAGTACACGCAGCTTCAGTGACTCAGGGAGTCTGTGATTACCAGGGCGTCCACGTCGAAGGTTTACCAGGCCAGCGGCACCTGATTCACGAAAGCGGTTCATCAGACGTTGCGTCTGACGTTCGGTCAGAGCAAGTTGGTGCGCAGCATCACGACGGCGCATACGCTTTTCGACAACTGACTGAATGACGTTGATCCGGCTGAGCTCTTTATCTAACATAGTCACAAGCATCCTGATGTCTCCATAGACTGAGGATTGGATCCTTTATGCCAGAAAAGTGACATCACTTAAATGGGTTAAAAGTGACATTAGAATATTGCAGTTACAATATCGGTGCGCATAATCTATCTTATGTTAAATAACATTGAATGTTAACTTACTTCATGAAGCTTACTGCTTCTATTTCCACTTCTTTTTCTTATTAATCGCTCCCCTAATCCACGCATTCATCTGCTCTACAGGCTCTAAAATATTTTTTCTGAGTACTGAGCACAAACTGCTCCATAAAAAACAGACCACAAGTTTGGGCATGATACTGATGTAGTCACGTTTTATTGTTTTCATGAAGCTCTCTGCTATTCCATTACTCACCGGACTCCGCACCGCCGTGTTCTTCGATTTAAGTCCCAACATCCGAGCGAACTGGCGTGTTTCATTAACCCGGTAGTCAGAGTCAGCGGTCGAAAGACCTCCCGGGTAGCTACTCTGCATACCCACTATAATGCAACTATTCTCGTGACGTGTGTTTCAGCTCTCCCCCGGCTATGATACGAGATGGTATGGAGAGCCCTTCTGGGGCCACTGCCTGCACCAGATGCAACAGGAAGCCTGATATGAATGCAATTTCTGTCAGGACAGGCGGGTAACTTTCTGTGGCCATGGATCAGGGAATACTCCGCCCGACATCCACCACTGAATTTCTTCTTCAGTCAACAAGCAAAGGGATAAGGCATGTGTAAAATCATTAACTTCAGTGGCATTGCCAATGATAGTCAACTGACAGCAGCGATCGCCAAATCGCCCAGAGGCTGTGTCGATGTGTCGCTGTAGCGCTGAACGTTCTTCACGAGTTAAATTATTGTCAGTATGTTCCAGTACTCCAGCTTTCCAGTAGCCAATGAGCGCCAGACTGATGCTTCCTGCTGACTGATTCCAGAGCAGGGCAAGATCATCTCTCCCGGGGAGCCAAAAAAAACCTTTACTGCGATAAACGCCCATGCCCATAAAACGGTGACAGGTATCCCATAATCTTTGCGGATGGAATGGCCTGTCGTCCCTGATGACGCGCCATATAAGTTCCTCATTGTTGCACGGAGTATCCATGTTTCCTGCAAGTGCTTCCAGTTCACTGATGAGTAACTCAACACGGTCAAAATTGTAGTCCGGGATCGCCAGTAATGTGCTCAGTTCAATATTTCCCCATGATACCGCGAGCACATCCACGGAGGGGTTAAGTGGATGTATGGCTTTTGCCACAGCGGAGATAATGTCAAAGGGCAGGCGGTCATTTCTGGTCAGCAGCAGCCTGTTGCAGAACATGATTTGCTCGGCCAGCAAATTCTCCAGGCCGCGTTTGTTATGCCGGAGATTTTCCTGAAGAGTGGGGATCAGTTTTTTCCCATCATTGTAATCTTCATGGAGCATGACAGTATCAACGAGTGTTAAAAACGCCTTCAGGCGTACACGTGAATGGCGACGCAGGTATTTGACCAGAGGAAGCGGATGACTGCTTCCGGAGGTTTCAATCAGCATCACATCCGGCTTGTTGTGATCAAGCAGGTGGTTAATTGCGAGATCCATCTTTTTGAGGCCTGCGGGGCTGCTGATGCTGTCTGCGGTGATACTTACGAAATTATTGTCTTTTGCATCTACAATATCTGTGTTGGCGATCAGCACGCCGTCCACATCCAGTTCGCTCATGTCATTGACTATGACAGAGACTGAAAGCTGTTTTTCGTGTGCCTGTATGAGCAGGTTTTTCAGCAGAGTGGTTTTCCCTGCGCCGAGGAAGCCATTGAGAATGATGACAGATGTTGTTTCCATATCAGCAGTACACCAGTTAGTTAGCGAGGAAGGCGCTTGGTGGTACAAAGAGCATCCGGATTGAATCGCATAACGTCGACGGGAGTTGTTGTCGTTTTTCCTGTGAGGTCTCAACCTGCCACAGAACGCACCGGATTTATTGGTATTTAGTCTCCATCAGCATAATTATCACCATTTTTATCTCCGGGGGAAGATTTGTTCTGAACAGGAGTGGGAGGTGTGACCTCCTGAAAGTAATTACAGATTGCTAGTTGTTGTATTTTTATTCGAATATGTCTCTTCGTATCAGTGATAGCTCCTAGATAAAGTATATTCCGGATGCGTTATCTGTTCTAGATATCAGAGAGTCAGTCATTTGTAAAAAAGAGAGCTGCATCATTCTATTTTTCCTGTCTATTCACCCTGTTGTCGTATCTAAAAGACATCCGTTCCGAGGATGTCGGGCACCCGTTCTGTACTAAGATACATAGCTTTTGGGTCTGCACTATTTGGAACCGACAGAAGTCTGTCTGTGATATCCGCATTTTTCTGTGTGCGATATATTCCGAAAAACTTCAAACCACTTAAAAGAGGTTTTTCCGGAGGATAAGTTCGACCAGGGAATAGTGTTTCCTGGTAAGTGTGGCGGAGCCAGTTCACCAGGAATATCTTTCTTATCCAGTTATACTGGATTTTATTAGATGATCACCCTACCCTGCAGCAGTACGCTGACGGTGTTTTTTTGGGAGAACCATTATGAATAACGTCATCTTTGATTGGTATTTATCTAGGCAAAAATTCATTCAACGTCCACTGCCAAGATGCAACAGGCAGAGTCCTTAACTGTCAGAATCCAAGTGCTCGAAATTATTCGAATTCCTTACTAATTCCTCCTACACAACTATTGTTATGGAAGCTTGCGAAGATGCTCACTATATGGCACGGAAATTTTCGGAAATGCGTCATAAAACAAAGCTAATACCTCCTCATTTTGTCCAACCCTTCGTTAAAATTAATAAAAATGATTTCTTTGAGGCTGAAACCATATGTGAAGTTACATCAAGCCATCAATGAGATTTGTAGCATTAGGAGCTGAATCCCAGCAGAGGATTCTCGCTTTTCATCCGTCGTTGACAATGGCCTTGAAAAACGCCGTTACTCACCGTTCTCCTTCACGGTAATACGCAGTTATAGTTGCAGAGCAATGTAATGGATCTTTTATATTAAGAAATTGTGTGAGTGGAGAGGTGCACGAATCCTAGAGGCAGAATGTTTCTCCACATGCTTGTGGAGAAACCGCCGCATTTTGCCCGTTCTGTACGATACTCCGTAGCCAGAGATAAGATATTCTGTCGCTGTATGCTACATACATTACACTATACGAAATCAGGTCTGTTCAATCAGTAAGGAAATAAACGGACAAACGTTATGTAACCCAGACAGAGATATATTGTCTGGGAAAATAGTGGCTTTTGTGGCGAAAACTAGTAAAACAGCAACCCGAACCACTTGATGTGCATCGTTTTTGATTATTCCCGTATACTCTTGCAGAAGGAGTTCTCCGTCGGGCTACTGTCATGGTTAATGCGGGGAATATGGCGACAATACAACACACCTAAAAGAGTAATGGACAGATGAAGCGGTTTATTCATTTCCCATGATTCTGAGTACCTACCAAGTCTGAGTAACCACTTTTATACTTTTAATTTTCGTTCATTTAGCTATCGTTTAATTATTATCACATAGGATTCTGCCGTTTTTAACAATGCAGGATAATAAGATGAAAAAAATGTTATTTTCTGCCGCTCTGGCAATGCTTATTACAGGATGTGCTCAACAAACGTTTACTGTTGGAAACAAACCGACAGCAGTAACACCAAAGGAAACCATCACTCATCATTTCTTCGTTTCGGGAATTGGACAAGAGAAAACTGTTGATGCAGCCAAAATTTGTGGCGGTGCAGAAAATGTTGTTAAAACAGAAACTCAGCAAACATTCGTAAATGGATTGCTCGGTTTTATCACTTTTGGCATCTATACTCCGCTGGAGGCCCGGGTATATTGCTCACAATAGTTGCCCATCGATATGGGGAGCTCATCTGCACTGTTCATTAATATACTTCTGGGCTCCCTACAGTTGTTTTTGCATAGTGATAAGCCTCTCTCTGAGGGAGGAAATAATCCTGTTCAGCGATGTCTGCCAGTCGGGGGGGCTGCATTATCCACGCCCGAGGCGGTGGTGGCTTCACGCGGGGATGGGCAGATTGATCTGATATGCAACCGACGACGACCAGCGGCAACATCATCACGCAGAGCTTCATTTTCAGATTTGGGCCACCTTTTGATTTCTCGTTTAACTTTTGCAGTCACCAGACTGTGATTTATTTTAACAAATCAATAGCTTTCATAAAATTCTCGAAGCTGAAAGCTTAACTGAACCAACCAGCCTGGCTGGTGTTTTCTAAAGACAAAAAGGCCATCAGCAAAACACTGATAGTCTGAATCACCTTTATCAATCATGTATGAAGAAAATATGCGCAATTAGTTGACAGTGATTATCATTTTCATTAAAAAGAGCGCGTAGCATTCTTATTTCATGAGGAAATTTACCCGCCAACAACCTGAGTAGCGAAAGCTGTTCATCCCCAATATTTTTGCTGGCGGGTTCTTTTTTCTACTGTCCTCCTCCCCAGAGGAAGCATTCCCATTAATCATTACTGGCGAGGAGGCAAGAGAAAAAGTCGGTTCTTTGTCCCTAAATAACAGCATCATTTCAGTCCATGCAAAATCTGATTTACCAGCTCACATAATAACCTGATGATACACAGTGTAAGTTCACAGAGATATTGCAATTGCCTCCGGATAAGTAAGGGGAGATTGCACTATGCAAATGCAGCACCTGAGGTTGGCTATCCTAAGCAGCCGATTATGCGTTGAGGCTTTCAGTGATGGCTGATATAGCAACAATGAGAATGAAGGCTCTGCACTTCTGGGATAAACACGGTATTTCTGCAGCTTCTGAAGCCTTTGGCGTATCCTGCCGCACGCTTTACTGGTGGCGTCAGTTACTGAACAAGGGAGGACCTGAGGGGCTAATCCCGCACAGTAAGGCACCTCTGGTGCGACGAAAAAAGCACTGACATCCCGATGTGCTGAAAGAGATTCGACGCCTCAGGACAGAGCTGCCGAACCTCGGTAAAGAGCAGATTTTTGTTCGCCTGAAGCCCTGGTGCGCATAACGCCATCAGACCTGCCCGAGTGTTTCCACCATCGGCAGAATGATCGCCACCGCACACGATAAAATGCGGATGATACCAGTACGTCTGAGCTCGCGGGGTAAGGCTCTGCTTGTCAAAAAGCGAACCACCAAACCCCGCAGGCCAAAGCACTACCGTCCGGTAAAGACCGGAGAGCTCATTGGGATGGACGCCATTGAGCTCAGAATGGGTGAAATACGTCGCTATATCATTACCATGATCGACGAACACAGCGATTACGTACTGGCGTTGGCTGTGCCGTCGCTCAACAGTGATATCGTCAATCACTTTTTCAGCCGCGCAGCCCGGCTGTTCCCTGTCGGTATCAGCCAGATCATCACAGATAACGGGAAAGAGTTCCTGGGAAGCTTTGACAAAACGCTGCAGGAAGCCGCCATCAAACACCTCTGGACCTATCCCTACACGCCAAAAATGAACTCTATCTGTGAACGTTTTAACCGGGCATTAAGAGAGCAATTTATTGAATTTAATGAAATTTTACTCTTTGAGGATCTGGCGTTGTTTAACCTGAAACTGGCGGAATATCTGGCGCTGTATAACAGCAAAAGACTCCACAAGGCGCCCGCACTAATGACGCCCGTGGAATATATTTTAAAAGAGAACAAAAATTGCAATATGTGGTGGACCCATACACAGCAAACGCACAGGCCGCCCCGGTTGGGTAGATATGTGGGATGGCTGGTTCAGACTTCAGGATATGGTTGAGGCTGGTGATGAAGTCTCTTTATCAGGAGATCTGATCAAGAGACAGCCGCGCAGGGGGATTCACTATGCTGGATTCTTTTAACAAATTCTCCGCTAACCAAAAAATAGACTTTTTGCATTCGTAAATGCGTTAAGAGATAATTTTTAAAGTTCCATCAATCTCCCGGCCAGTTCGTCTCGCGGCATTACTCACTATCCGCACAACTTCAGTAAGATCATGACTTTTTCAATCGTTATCTGTTGACCAAGCTTTGAAACCACTGGCGTCCCGTCAACCTGACCTGGAATCGTCGAGAACCGCCCATAGTTGTGAATTGGCTAGAGTGTGATGGAAAGCAACGCTAAACGACCTAATCACACATTCTCTTTTCCCTAACAATGACCATTTAGTGAAATAACGTATCCAAAATGATGACGTGAAAGCCTGACACTGGCAGCGAAAAGCCGAAAAAACTCACCTGGTCAGGAGCAAAAATCGGATTATTCGCCAACAGCGTAATATCAGCAGTAGTTCTCGACACGCTTGCGCTATAGACAGAGGATGAAACGCTGCTGGTCGGAGTTCTCTATACATTTTTGGCGACGGCAGAACCGCTCACCAATGCCTTAACGTCTATCAGCCTTCCGGTGAGTTGGAACAGCATGCTCAGCGTTTGCAAGATATTCTCCACGGTCTGTAGCAGCGTAGGTTTCAATTTAAATATCCCCAGATAGCCCTCTGGGAGCTTCCCTTTTTATTAAGTTTTAATTACCGTTGCAATAGTTAAATGATATTGGTAATTATTATCATTAGCATTTGTGTCTGTGTTGTTTCTGGTAAGGTTGAAAGGGAACAAACATCGCCTGTACAACGGCGTTTTTACTTACAGACCAGTGAAGGCGAGACTATCAGGATGATGCATCGTGTGTCTAAGAAATCACGGTTCTTTCCAGATTCGTTGTTCGGTCTAACACTGCACAAATGCGTCAGAACATCCCGGCGTAGCTGTCCGACGCCATTTGGGCTGTTCAACAGGACAATGGCGCGTAAGCGTTAATGGAAGTGGGGATACGGAGTTCCCTATTCACCTGTGTATGTCACGGAAAAGTCTCTGACTGAGCTGTCCATAACGCTGGTGAAGCACAAATGGCGCAGCATCTGGTAAAGCAGGTTTAACGAAAAGTAGTGTCCTGCTGCTGGCATATGAGTGCGTCGACTGCCTGATTTAGATCGTCAAGCGGAGAGGGATTTTCTCATGCGTATTTTGTTTGTAGGCCCGCCTCTCTATGGGCTGTTGTATCCTGTGCTGTCTCTGGCGCAGGCATTTCGCGTTAACGGTCATGAAGTGCTGATCGCCAGCGGAGGACAATTCGCACAAAAAGCGGCAGAGGCCGGGTTGGTGGTGTTTGACGCCGCACCCGGTCTGGATTCCGAAGCTGGTTACCGCCACCATGAGGCACAGCGGAAAAAAAGTAATATCGGAACCCAAATGGGCAACTTCTCATTCTTCAGCGAAGAAATGGCCGACCATCTGGTGGAGTTTGCCGGACACTGGCGGCCTGACCTCATCATCTACCCTCCGCTCGGAGTCATCGGGCCGCTGATTGCCGCCAAATATGATATACCGGTCGTGATGCAAACCGTAGGCTTCGGCCATACCCCCTGGCATATCAAGGGTGTAACGCGTTCGCTCACGGACGCCTATCGTCGCCACAATGTGGGGGCCACACCACGTGATATGGCCTGGATCGACGTAACACCGCCGAGTATGAGCATTCTGGAAAACGACGGTGAACCCATTATTCCGATGCAGTACGTCCCGTATAACGGTGGCGCGGTGTGGGAACCATGGTGGGAGAGAAGGCCCGAGCGTAAACGTCTGCTGGTGAGTCTCGGCACTGTCAAACCGATGGTTGACGGCCTTGATCTAATCGCCTGGGTTATGGATTCTGCCAGTGAGGTCGATGCCGAGATCATCCTGCATATTTCAGCCAATGCGCGGTCCGATTTGCGCTCGCTGCCGTCAAATGTTCGCTTGGTTGACTGGATACCCATGGGTGTCTTCCTCAACGGCGCAGATGGTTTCATTCATCATGGCGGAGCAGGCAATACCCTGACAGCGCTACACGCTGGTATTCCACAAATCGTCTTCGGCCAGGGAGCCGATCGCCCGGTAAATGCCCGCGTTGTTGCCGAACGCGGCTGCGGGATTATCCCTGGCGACGTCGGCCTGTCGAGTAACATGATCAATGCTTTCCTCAACAATCGCTCACTTCGCAAAGCCTCTGAAGAGGTAGCAGCGGAAATGGCGGCGCAACCCTGCCCAGGTGAAGTGGCGAAAAGCCTGATCACAATGGTACAGAAAGGGTAGCCACTACACCTTCATGATAATCATATGCCAGCACCCATCCAGGAGTCATGCATCCATAACAATGCGGGACCGAAGCGTGCTGGCTTTTTTGCGGAACGATCCGGCCAGTGGATCGTATTTTACAGACGGAGGAGGCTTAATGCCTGCGAATCACACTCCCACACCGGCTCAGTCATGGATAGTTCGCCTAGCGCGCGTGTGCTGGGAACGTAAGAAACTTAGTGTCATCGTGGTGGTAGCGTCAGTATCGACTATTTTGCTGGCTGCGCTGACGCCACTGCTGACAAGACAGGCTGTGAATGACGCACTGGCGGGCAATCCGGCTCGCCTGCCGTGGCTGGCCTGCGGGTTACTGTTGATCGCTTTTTTTGATTTCATCGGTAACTATGTGCGCCGTGGTTATGCCGGGATGCTCTCACTCTGGGTGCAGCATACCCTCAGAGGACGGGTATTCGACAGTATTCAGAAACTTGACGGCGCAGGCCAGGATGCGCTGCGCACCGGGCAGGTGATTTCACGGACCAACAGCGATCTGCAGCAGGTGCATACCCTGCTGCAGATGTGCCCGGTGCCGCTGGCAGTGTTCACTTATTACATTGCCGGCATTGCCGTGATGCTGTGGATGTCCCCTGCCATGACGCTTATCGTCGTGTGCGTACTGGTATGCCTGGCGATCACCGCGCTTCGTGCGCGTCGTAGGGTCTTCGCGCAAACCGGGCTGGCCTCGGACCAACTGGCGAATCTCACCGAACATATACGCGAGGTGCTGGCACAGATCTCAGTGGTAAAATCCTGTGTGGCAGAGATGCGTGAAACGCACTGGCTCGATAGGCAGTCGCGGCAGATTGTGCGTGTACGCATCGGTGCGGTTATCTCGCAGGCGATGCCTGGGGCCACCATGCTGGCGCTACCGGTGCTCGGGCAAATCGTCCTACTGTGCTACGGCGGGTGGTCGGTCATGCACGGGCGGATCGATCTCGGTACCTTCGTTGCATTCGCCAGCTTCCTCGCGATGCTGACCGGGCCAACCCGCGTACTGGCATCGTTTCTGGTTATCGCACAGCGCACTCAGGCGTCCGTGGAGCGGGTGTTTGCACTGATCGACACCCGTTCACAGATGGAGGACGGGACGGAGTCGATTAACAGTCAGGTTGTCGGACTGGAACTGGAGAATATGAGCTTTGACTACCACCATGGCGACAGACATATCCTCAGCGATATCTCCTTTTCCCTGCGCGCCGGTGAAACCGTGGCGGTGGTGGGCGCATCGGGTTCAGGAAAATCGACCCTGTTGATGCTGCTGGCGCGTTTTTATGATCCCTGCTCCGGAAAGATATGGCTCAACACCAGCGAAGGCCGACAAAATCTTCGCGATATCAGACTGGAGGCGCTTCGTCGCCGGGTAGGCATCGTATTTGAAGATGCTTTTCTGTTTGCCGGTACGGTGGCGGAAAATATCGCCTATGGCCACCCTCAGGCAACGGCGGACGACATTCGCCGTGCGGCAGCTGCTGCAGGAGCCAGCGATTTTATCAACGCCCTGCCGAAAGGCTTCGATAGCCTGTTAACCGAACGGGGTACGAATCTTTCCGGCGGGCAGAGGCAGCGAATAGCGCTGGCGCGGGCGCTCATTACTGCACCGGACGTGTTAATCCTGGATGATACCACCTCAGCGGTTGATGCTGTTACGGAAGCGGAGATTAATACCGCGCTGGGTCGCTATGCTGACGAAGGGCATATGCTGCTGGTGATTGCCCGACGGCGTTCAACGCTTCAGCTAGCCAGCCGGGTTGTGGTGCTGGATAAGGGCCGTATGGTGGATACCGGAACCCCGGCAGAACTTGAAGCGCGCTGTCCGGCGTTCCGCGCACTGATGACCGGCGACAGCGATTTTCTGGCCACGTCCCACAATAGCCACAACGAATTGTGGCCGGCTGAACCAGCGACACAAGACGATGTAACGGATACGGGGGATAAAGGTTTTGTCGCCCGTATGACCCGCGTACCGGAAAATGCAGTACAGCAGGCGCTGGCCGGTAAAGGTCGCAAAGTCACGTCACTACTGAAGCCTGTGGCGTGGATGTTCGTCATCGCCGCTCTGCTGATCGTACTCGATTCTGCGGCAGGCGTAGGGGTGCTGATACTGTTGCAGCACGGCATTGACTCCTGTGTCGCCGCAGGCGATATGTCGACCATCGGCCTCTGTGCCCTGCTCGCCCTGTGCCTGGTCATTGTGGGCTGGTGCAGTTATTCTCTGCAGACGGTCTTCGCCGCCAGAGCGGCGGAATCAGTTCAGCATTCGGTGCGCTTGCGCAGCTTCGGCCATATGCTGCGTCTTGGACTCCCCTGGCATGAAAAGCATGCCGATTCGCGTCTGACCCGCATGACCGTTGATGTGGACTCTCTCGCCCGCTTTCTGCAAAACGGCCTTGCCGGTGCGGCCACCAGTCTGGTGACGATGTTCGCAATCGCCGCCACCATGTTCTGGCTCGACCCGTTCCTGGCGCTGACGGCATTAAGCGCAGTGCCAGTGGCCGCACTGGCAACCATGATTTATCGCCGCCTCAGTACCCCTGCTTATGCACAGGCACGGCTGGAAATAGGCAAAGTCAACAGCACCCTGCAGGAAAAAGTCTCTGGCATGCGTGTCGTGCAATCGCATGGTCAGCAAGAACTGGAGGGCGCCCGGCTGCGCGCGTTATCGGAGCGTTTCCGCGCAACCCGTGTGCGAGCACAAAAATACCTTGCAGTCTATTTTCCGTTCCTGACATTCTGCACCGAGGCCTCCTATGCCGCTGTTCTGTTAGTGGGAGCTTCGCAGGTCGCCGCTGGAGAAATGACTGCCGGGGTACTGGCGGCTTTCTTCCTGTTGCTGGGGCAATTCTATGGGCCAGTGCAGCAGTTATCAGGGATTGTCGACGCCTGGCAGCAGGCGACAGCCAGCGGCAAACATATTGATGAACTACTGGCGACAGAAGGCACTGAGAACCTCGGGTCCTCTTCGGTCCTCCCTGTCACCGGTGCACTGCATCTTGATGAGGTCACGTTCAGTTATCCCGACAGTCACGAGCCAGCTCTGAACAAACTTACCCTGACGATCCCAGAGGGAATGGTTGTCGCGGTCGTCGGTCGCAGCGGTGCGGGTAAGTCGACGCTGATTAAGCTGATTGCCGGGTTGTATTTCCCCACGCACGGCAACATCAGAATCGGTGTGCAAATGCTCGATGATGCCTCGCTCACTGAGTATCGTCGCCAGATTGGGCTTGTCGATCAGGATGTAGCACTGTTTAGTAGTGATATTGCAGAAAACATTCGTTATTCACGGCCATCCGCCACCAATGAAGACGTTGAAATTGCCTCACAGCGGGCAGGGCTGTATGAGATGGTGTGCAATCTGCCGCAGGGATTCCGGACACCGGTGAATAACGGCGGAGCCGATCTGTCCGCAGGTCAGCGCCAGTTGATTGCGCTGGCCCGCGCGCAACTGGCGAATGCTCACATCCTGCTGCTCGACGAAGCCACGTCATGTCTGGATCGCACATCCGAAGAACGACTGATGTCATCGTTAACAGATGTCGTGCATGCCGGGAAGCACTCGGCGCTGATTGTTGCACATCGTCTGACCACCGCGCAACGCTGCGATCTGATTGCCGTTATTGATAAGGGGTTACTTGCGGAATACGGAACCCACGAACAGCTGTTATCTGCGGGCGGCCTCTATACCCGCTTATGGCATGACAGCGTCAGCAGTACTGCGCTCCATCGCCAGCACAACATGAAGGAGGAAACCCCGGGATAGTTACTGGACACGTAATGTATTAAAAACACAGTCAGAAGCGGCGGTACCGTGAATAGCCGCTTTAATTATTTATACTGACATCCTTAATTTTTAAAGAGTATGAATGCTGAACATGCAACAACATCCCTCTGCTATCGCCAGCCTGCGCAACCAACTGGCAGCGGGCCACATTGCTAACCTTACTGACTTCTGGCGCGAAGCTGAGTCGCTGAATGTTCCTCTTGTGACGCCAGTCGAAGGAGCGGAAGATGAGCGAGAAGTGACCTTTCTGTGGCGCGCCCGACATCCTCTGCAGGGCGTTTATCTGCGTCTGAACCGGGTGACGGATAAAGAGCACGTAGAAAAAGGAATGATGAGCGCCCTTCCCGAAACGGATATCTGGACACTGACACTGCGTTTACCCGCAAGTTACTGCGGCTCCTATTCGCTGCTGGAAATCCCCCCCGGCACTACGGCTGAGACGATTGCACTGTCCGGAGGCCGTTTTTCCACCCTCGCCGGAAAAGCCGATCCGCTAAACAAAATGCCGGAGATCAACGTTCGGGGGAACGCAAAGGAATCAGTGCTGACACTTGATAAAGCTCCCGCCCTGTCGGAATGGAACGGCGGCTTCCACACCGGACAACTGCTTACCTCCATGCGCATTATCGCCGGGAAATCTCGCCAGGTTCGGCTCTATATTCCGGATGTTGATATTTCTCAGCCCCTCGGGCTGGTCGTGCTGCCCGATGGTGAAACCTGGTTTGATCACCTTGGCGTATGCGCGGCAATTGACGCCGCCATAAATAACGGGCGCATCGTGCCCGTGGCTGTACTGGGCATTGACAACATTAATGAACATGAACGCACTGAGATACTCGGCGGGCGCAGCAAACTGATAAAGGATATCGCCGGACATCTGCTGCCGATGATTCGCGCTGAACAACCGCAGCGTCAGTGGGCAGACCGTTCGCGCACAGTGCTGGCCGGGCAGAGCCTCGGCGGGATCAGTGCGCTAATGGGGGCTCGTTACGCACCGGAAACGTTCGGTCTGGTGCTCAGCCACTCTCCTTCAATGTGGTGGACGCCAGAAAGAACCAGTCGACCAGGCTTGTTCAGCGAAACCGATACCTCATGGGTGAGTGAGCATCTGCTTTCTGCCCCACCGCAGGGCGTACGTATCAGCCTGTGCGTGGGATCGCTGGAAGGTTCGACAGTGCCTCACGTTCAGCAGCTTCACCAGCGGCTGATTACCGCTGGCGTCGAAAGCCATTGCGCAATTTACACCGGTGGTCACGATTACGCATGGTGGCGCGGTGCACTGATTGACGGGATTGGTTTACTACAGGGTTGAGTTGACCCACAAACACTTTCAGGAAACGGTACAGACTTCCTGAATAAATCAAATTGTCACCTGCGGAAAAGGAATAATCATCAGATGTATGCCCGCGAGTATCGCTCAACACGCCCGCATAAAGCGATTTTCTTTCATCTTTCTTGCCTCACCCTTATCTGTAGTGCGCAAGTTTATGCGAAGCCGGATATGCGGCCACTGGGGCCGAATATAGCCGATAAAGGCTCCGTGTTTTACCATTTCAGCACCACCTCTTTCGACTCTGTCGATGGCACACGCCATTATCGGGTATGGACGGCCGTGCCGAATACAACCGCACCGGCATCGGGTTACCCGATTTTATATATGCTTGACGGTAACGCAGTTATGGACCGCCTGGATGACGAACTGCTCAAACAATTGTCAGAAAAAACACCGCCAGTGATCGTGGCTGTCGGGTATCAGACCAACCTCCCTTTCGATCTCAACAGCAGGGCTTACGACTATACGCCAGCAGCAGAAAGCAGAAAAACAGATCTCCACTCAGGGCGTTTTAGCCGTAAGAGTGGTGGCAGCAACAACTTCCGCCAGTTACTGGAAACGCGTATTGCCCCAAAAGTGGAACAGGGACTGAATATCGATCGGCAACGCCGCGGCTTATGGGGGCACTCCTACGGCGGCCTCTTCGTGCTGGATTCCTGGCTGTCCTCCTCTTACTTCCGGTCGTACTACAGTGCCAGCCCGTCGTTGGGCAGAGGTTATGATGCTTTGCTAAGCCGCGTTACGGCGGTTGAGCCTCTGCAATTCTGCGCCAAACACCTGGCGATAATGGAAGGCTCGGCGACACAGGGTGATAACCGGGAAACGCATGCTGTCGGGGTGCTGTCGAAAATTCATACCACCCTCACTATACTGAAAGATAAAGGCGTCAATGTCGTATTTTGGGATTTCCCCAACCTGGGACACGGGCCGATGTTCAATGCCTCCTTTCGCCAGGCACTGTTAGATATCAGTGGTGAAAACGCAAATTACACAGCAGGTTGTCATGAGTTAAGCCACTAAACACTGCCCGCTTTTACGCGGGCAGTACGCCTGAAACACTACGATCAGAATGATGCGGTAACTCCGGCATAGTAAGCCCGGCCTGGCTCGTTATAGGTATTCGCCCCTTCAGAAGATCGGAAGATCTGTTTATTGAGGATATTACTGACGCCGACATTAAGACGCAGATTTTTATTAATATCGTAATTGAAGTTCGTCCCCACCAGTGAATAAGCGCCCAGCTCTTTACCTGACAGACCGCCAGTATCTTCACTGCGGGTTTCCGCATGAGTACGCGGTTTTTGTCTGCCATATAACGTCCAGTTGACGCTGGCAGAAAACGCCTGGGTGATGGTCCAGTTAAGCGAGTTATTGATAGTATATTTCGGGATGACCGACAGAGGATTACCGGTGTCTTTTTGCTCCGAAGTGATCATCCATGTGGCATTGGTATTCCAGTTCAGACGATCTTTCACCAGTGGGAAAGACATACTGGCTTCGATACCGTCCACCAGAGCTTTCCCGCCATTCTGCCACTTGAGGATATATGCGCCTGAAGCGGTTTGCCCGATAACGTTATCCCCGGCCACGATCTTATTCTGGTAATCATTGCGGAAGTAGGTCACACTTGCGTGGTAATCTTCCCAGGTGAACTCCAGCCCAATTTCTTTATTGACGCTGATTTCCGGATCGAGATCTTTATTACCGATCAGGTAGCACCCGCCTGATGTAATATCTTTTGGACAGCCATTGCCTTTCGAGTAGAGCAGATAGCCTTCACTGGATTGATACAGGTTTGGGGCTTTAAAGGTTCGGGCAACCCCTGCTTTGACTTTGAAATAATCGCCCAATTCCTGCGAAAGGTTCAGACTGGGGCTGAAGTTCCCGCCGGAGTCGCTGAGATAATCAAAGCGCAGGCCGGGAATGATATTCGTGCCAAGAACCGGCTCAATGTTATCTTCAATATACAGCGCACTGATTTGAGAATGATTTTTACTGCTGCGATCCGCAGCAGAGCCAGAAATACCGCTGATATATCTGTCATTCACCGTCAGGCTGGTAGAGGAAGGATCATCGAGCTTATCGCGGTTCCACTCTGCACCAACGGTCAGCGTTTGATCAACCATCACATTCAAAGGAATATTAAGCTCGCCGCTGGTTCGCCAGGAACTCAGGCGATTGGTCGTAAACTTTTCACCCGCTAAAATACGCCCTTCACCACCGCCGGATAATCCTTCATTCATGCGGGTATTATTGGTTTTCTCGTAATAAACACCAAAGCGACTTTGTCCCCAGTCCCAGATACCATTATGCGTAATGCCATAATTCTGTCGGTACAGGCGGTTCGTCTCTTTGCCGGATTTTGCCAGGCTTTCGGTAACTGCACTGGAAGAACTGTTTTGCGTATCGCCCGCATAGATATTCCCCTGGCGGCTATATCCGGCTTCGAAATCGAGAATCTGCTGCGGATTTAATTTCCACGAGACAACGCCGTTAATATCTTTGTTACGTACCCCTTCATGCCCGGCTGCGTTTTTCGTACCGGCCGAGGAGTTAATATCCCAGCTGTCGGCATCCGTTTTATTCAGGTTACCGTACAAACGCGTGGTAAGAGCATTACCAGCCAGAGGCCCACTAAGGCTGAAATTGGCGCGACGCGTAGCGCCCTCATCGCTACTTTCCGGCTGGTTGGTGTATAACGACAGCGAACCGTGCCAGTCGTTGGTGGGACGTTTGGTAATGATGTTCACCACCCCCCCGGCTGCCCCCGAACCGTAGCGCGCCGCCGCAGGGCCGCGGATCACTTCAATACGCTCAACCTGTTCCGGTGGCACCCAGTTGGTGTCACCGCGGGTATCACGCTCTCCACGCCAGCTATAACGCACGGAGTTACGTGACGTCACCGGTACACCATCAATTAAAATTAAGGTGTTTTCCGGCCCCATACCGCGAATATCGATTTGGCGGTTATTACCGCGTGTGCCCGAGGCGCTATTGCCGGTAAGATTGACACCAGGCATTTTACGAATAATATCTGAAATGTCGTTTACCGGAGGGGACTTTTTAATATCCTCGCTGGTAATAACCGACACTCCCGGCTGCTGTTTTAATATCTGCTCAGCGGTGGCTTCCACCACCAGAGTCTCGTCATTATCGTCGTCGGAGGATTTAGCTACTGATACCTGGCTATTAAACCCAACCAGGAGCGCGGTTAGCGGCCAGAGGAGCTTGTGAGTTCTCATTCCTATTCCCTAATAAATGCCTAACTTAAAATGTTTGATCGTTAAGCTCACATCCTTTCCAGATACGTTTAACTGCAATTATGATTTTTATTACGAGAATGATAATAAATACCATTTAACAGAAATCAAGGCAATCCTAAGTGACATGAAAACATTAATATCGATATATATCAAATAGTTACGCTAGTGACGTGCATTTTTATTTCATTACACTTTTATCAAATACATTTCTAAATTACTGTTTGCAGTGCCAGTTAGTATACTTCTTGTACCACTGTTGCCACCGGCAACTCCGTATACCTGTCAATCATCAGGAATTTTGTCGCAGTTGCTCATGGGGACGCGAAGAATATTGGTTGTTCGGGCCAAGGATTCTCTAATTGAATAATTGCGGCGAGAAAACTCCCTCATGGGCTTTTTAATCATCGTCAGCATCCAGCCCGGCAGATTATCCACCTGTTGCCTCTCCATCAGACTCAGTAAGGCAAACAGGGTCTGCTGTGCCGTCTCTTCCAAAAAAACTTGTGGCTGATGAGTCAGCGTTACCAGATTATCCTGCGACACCACTGCTTACAGCGCATCATGTAGCAATACAGGATTATCTACACTGAATCATTCAGATATTTAACACTAAATATAATGCAAGACATAAGTGCTAAAACAGAGTGAAAAGAACTAATCTGAGCTTCAGAAAAATAGGATATATATCCGTTCTGAATCGCCACGCAATTTTAAATAACAATCAACAAGCATCGTCGATATCCATATATACCATATTTCTGTAATTGCATTAGCGCAAGACCATAAGTGTGGTTCGCAAGCAACTACAAAACATTGCAGTTTTATATAATCATAAATGTGAACTAAATTACACTCATGATTAGGTGGCTAATTAATAATTAGCGCACAATTCAACAATACTTTCGTTTGAAATTGTCTATTGTTATTAATTTAACCTTGTAATATATATTCCGGAATCATTTACTATGAATAAAATATACACTCTAAAATATTGTTATATTACTAGCACAGTAAAGGTTGTCTCTGAACTGGCCCGAAGGGTATGTAAAGGGAGTACCCGCAGAGGAAAAAGACTTTCAGTACTTACCTCTATGGCACTATCTGCATTACTCCCAACCGTTGCTGCTGCATCAACGGTTGGTGCAACAATCCTTACCAGACATACTGCGACTTTGCAGAAAATAAAGGACTGATCCTACCCACGTAATGTGGACACGGCCCTAAGCGAGATTATGGTTTTCAAATTGTTCCGGGCTGAGACCGCCACAGGCACTGTGACGACGCCTGAGCCAGACATACCAGCCGCTGCGGGCAACCCGAAGTACACGACACATCGCTTTGATGCTGAACTCTGCCCGATGATTTTCGATGAAGACATACTTCATTTCAGGCGCTTCGCGAAGTATGTCGCGGCCTTTTGGAGGATGGCCAGTTCCTTAGCCTGCTCCGCCAGTTGTCGTTTAAGGCGGACATTTTCAGCGGCCAGTTCGCTTTCGCGCTCTGACGAACTCATTTGTTGCTGCTGTTTACTGCGCTAGGCATAAAGCTGGGATTCATACAGGCTGAGTTCACGGGCTGCGGCGGCCACACCGATGCGTTCAGCGAGTTTCAGGGCTTCGTTACGAAATTCAGGCGTATGTTGTTTACGGGGCTTCTTGCTGATTGATACTGGTTTTGTCATGAGTCACCTCTGGTTGAGAGTTTACTCACTTAGTCCTGTGTCCACTATTGGTGGGTAAGATCAGAGCTGGCAACACTAACGTGGGTGGACTGGTATAACAATCGACGATTGCTGGAAAGACTGGGCCATATTACTTTGACAGCAGCAGAACAAGCTTATTATGCTTCCATCGAAAACAATGATTTGGCAGCCCGATTTCACAGATAAAACACTCTCAAGAAAACCCGGAGCAGTTCACTCATACAAGAAAGTCTAAAATATGAATATACTCCCAATGCAATATATGTTTCGTATTGGGAGCAAATAGCAGACTATTTTGAAGTTATTGTGTCTCTACTTCAGCATTTCCTGGACAGAATATATTTTCTGCTTTCTTGGGAGTGATCAGGTGATGTACAACTGTTTTATCCACACATAAATTGACTCCGGTAAGAGCTAATGTATGCCCATCACCATTTATTGTCAGCAACGGGCTGGAAAATTTCTCTGCCATCTTGCGAGCATTAATCCAGGGCGTTGTTGGGTCGTATTTGTGTGCAACAAACAGTAAACCCGAGGGCAGAACTGTATTTTTCAGGCGAGTTTTGTTCAGGTCGCTATGTATTGGCCACAATTCACAAAAATCAGGTGAATCAGAACGTCCATTGTCAAAGTTAATAGCTGGGAAGGCATTCGCAAGAGCGTCTTTTCGGGATATTCTCTCTTCTGGTGTTAATTTCTCATCTCCCTGATCAACACAAAGGATTACCCCCAAAGCATCGCTTGACTCTTCTGAGGCTATTGGAGCATTGAGCGCAGTTTCAATTTCATTACTGACAATCCCCTGTGAGAACTGGCGTATGGCAGTTGCAAGGGTTGGCCATGATGAACGCCATAATAGAAGGTCTGTTGTTAATGATATGAGTTCATCCGAAGATATATTTTCTCCCTTGCTGTCGATTAAAGGTCTGTGATGCAATTTTAATAACAGGTCGTGGAACTGAGTTATTGCCTTATCTCTGTCTGAAGAAAGCGGGCAACTTTTTGTACGCTCACACCAGGATGCGAAGCGATCAAACGTTTCCTGATAACTTTGTGCCTGCTTGAGTTGCCATGTGAAGTTGTCCTCCAGGTCATCAATATCGACGACTCCATCCAAAACGATAGATCTGACGTTGTAAGGAAAACGTTCTGCATATAAGGCTGCAATTTGTGTTCCATACGAATACGCCACGGCTGTCAGTTGTTTATCACCCAAGGCTTGCCTAATACGATCAATATCATATACAGCCTCGTTAGAGCCTATATGGCGAATGACTTCGGCTCCGGTATTATGGATACATGCATTAATTTTATTTAATACTCGTTGCTTTTCGGTTATGTTTTCCTGAATCTCTGTATCTGATTGCTGGCAGTTTATTGTCGGAGTGGACTGACCGACGCCTCGAGGATCAAATCCAATAATATCCCATGACTCACGAAGATTTGTGACTGGCCAGTCAAAGTTAATATAAGGATTTATGCCTGGTAACCCGGGCCCACCACTTATTATCAGGATACTTCCTTTATGCTTGCTTTTTGCCGGCAATTTTGTCAACGCTAGTTTGACTTGTGATTTTTTTTCATAAGAAGCATCTCCGCCTGTGTCTGTATATTTTAATGGAACAGACAAATAACCACATAGTAAGTCAGGAGACGGTTTTTCCTCACCAAACCAGTGGTTGAATTGACTGGTCATACAGGATTGCCACTCGATCTGCTGGGCAGATACGGTTACGGGTAGAAGTAAGGTTAAAACAATCTTGAAATGAGCAATTATCTTTCGCATTGTGCCTCTGAATATCAGTATAAAGATAAAATTTGAATATATTGACCCCTGTGTTGCGGTAGGGGGCTAGACGTTACGGATATTGGTCAAATGAGTACAAAATTAGAGAATGTTGTTTACTCTGAATAGCAGATAAACTCCCCGGGGCTATGCATTACCACCAGGGAGATTTTAGTTAACGGTCTTAAAAGGTGTACTTAAGACCAGCAGTAGTGATGAAATTATAGTTTTCTATGCCTGCACCATTTTTGCTGTATTCAGAAGTATTATCATTATGGTCATAAAGTGAAGTATCACCTTTCTTATTCGTAACCCGATTCCATGCGCCTTCAACATAAACTTTTGCATTAGGTGTTACGTAATAACCTGCATTGACTGCAATAGAATAGTAATTTTGGTCTTTGACCTTACTGCGATAAGTGATTCTTTTTACACGGGCATAGTGTTCATCGTTATCAGATGCTTCTACCCAGCCACTGTATTTAAATGTGCCACCAAACTCAAAATCTTCATAACGGTAACTACCCGTAAGGCCAATATAGGGCATTTTAAAACGTTGTTTATAGCCTATTACTCTTTCTCCATTAGGGATGGAGCCGATATCATCTCTGAATCCCCCGTCAGAGTATATATAGGAACCACCTCTGGCTGTAAAGCTATAACGGCTTTCCTGATATCCGGCCATAAGCCCCAGGCGATAATCTGGTTCATTTAAGAGCCAGCCTTTGATATTCAGATCAAATTCGTTGGCAAAATTAAGGCGGGTATCGGGATGTCTGCTTTCATCTGTCCAGATGCCAGGCTTGTCTGGGTCCTGCCAGTCACGGTCAATCATATTACCCCCTTTCTGACCGAGAGTAGTCCAGCCAGCAGCCCCGACCGATACCTGGGGCATCAAATCCCAATTAATTGCACCTTTAATAATTGCAGCGTTATTGAATTTCCAGTCGAGTTGACTGACTTTTTGGCCTCCTTCTTCGGCTAGATAAACACGCTCTTTTGTTTTTCCGCTCAGAGTTCCAAGACTAATGTCCGCATTTATGTTGTCAGGAGTAAACGATAAAGTCTCGGTAGAAGCAAAAGAGCTGATCGCAATAGGGGTTGTCAGGACTATTCCCAGAAGTTTCGCCCGCATAAAGATCTCCATTCAATCGTTTTAATGATTTAACATGTATTTTTTATATCTAACTTGATGAGTCAATTGTATATTGCTCTGTTGTTTAGATTTTGTTTAAGGTCGAGTCATTATCACGGCATATCGCTGGCACTGCAGTTTGATTGGTTATCATTTATTTGATAGTTAAACTCTCTTATATTTGTGTATGTTTTTGCTTTATTTATTTTGTTGTGATGGCTTTAGAAGTATATGGGAATTGATGGCCAATGATATAAAAACGTATATTAGAGAAGTAATTACCTGACATATCAAAAGCATAATCGAGTAGGCAGCCTGGCGGCTGCGGCTTGTCATGGCCTGTAATTACCGTTATAAAAACAGACAATATCATTGTCTTTCAGGTGGTTATATAGCCCGTTCAGCTAAACCTCGCAAACAAAAATCCAGCAGACAATCTTCCCGCTCAGCCCTCCCCTGTTGCGATGGCGGGTGGTCCCCTGCGCCGGAGGAACAGATAATGAAGCCGGGCTGTGTTTTCCCGACTTCGCCAGCGCTGCCGATTACTGTATGGAGAAAGATATTCCATACCTGTTTGAAGAAGATGCCACCGGCAATTATGAAACAACTGTATGGATAGTTGGTGAGCCCGACGGTAATGTCACCATGCTCCCCATGTCCTGGAAAAATTTTCTGTCCGTGTGCACGATACATCCCTTTATCTGTCCGCAGTGCGGCACCTCACATCCTCCCCCTGCGTAATTCATGCTTCCCCGTTTTGCCGATATTTTCCAGCAGGGAAACCGCTGGCTTAACTGGCTGGAGAAGCAGCCGGAAGATTCAGTGCGTCCGGTGGTGATTGAGTCAGTGACAAAAATCATGGCCTGCGGGACCACGCTGATGGGTTACACACAGTGGTGCTGTTCATCACCGGACTGTTGCCACACAAAAAAGGTCTGCTTCCGGTGTAAAAGCCGCTCCTGCCCGCACTGCGGAGTGAAGGCTGGCGCACAGTGGATACAGTATCTGCTGAGTCTGGCCCCCGATTGCCCGTGGCAGCATATTGTGTTCACACTTCCCTGCCAGTTCTGGTCCCTGGTGTTCCACAACCGGTGGTTACTGGCAGAGATGAGCCGTATTGCAGCGGATGTGATACTGGAAATCTGCCGCCAGGCGGATGTGGAACCGGGGGGATTCACGGTAATCCACACATGGGGCCGTGACCAGCAATGGCATCCACATATTCATCTGTCGACCACTGCCGGTGGTGTGACGTCAGGTCATACCTGGAAAAACCTTCATTTTTACGCCCGTAAGGTGATGAGCATGTGGCGTTACCGGATAACGCGGTTGCTGTCACGGAAATATCCGGACCTGGCGATACCGGATGCGCTGGCAGCAGAAGGAAGCTGTAAACGGGACTGGAATCGCTTCCTGAACACGCATTACCGCCGTGGCTGGAATGTCAACGTATCCCGGGTGATGGATAACGCCACACATGTGGCGGTGTACTTCGGCTCTTACCTGAAAAAGCCACAGGTGCCGATGAGTCGTCTGGAGCATTATGCCGGTCAGGATGAAGTCGGTCTGCGTTATAACAGCCACCGCACACGGCGGGAAGAGTACCTTGTGATGAGCGGTGATGAGTTTATGGAAAGGTTCTCGTGGCATATGGCAGATAAGGGGTTCCGTATGGTGAGGTACTACGGGTTCCTGAGTCCGGTGAAGCGGCGCTTACTGGAAGAGGTGGTATACACCATAACGGAGACAGTGAGAAAAACAGCAAGGCAAATAACATGGAGGGGGATGTATCAGCGGTTACTGAAGGTTGACCCGCTGAAATGCGTGCTGTGCGGAAGTCAGATGCGTTTTACGGGGCTGAAGCGGGGATACCGTCTGGCAGAGCTGGTTATGATGCATGAGCCACTGGCCAGGATGCGGTGGTGCGGCTGAGAGCCGCATCGGGGAAGTTGCATCCATTGTCCGGGAAATGGAGCAAAAAACCATCACTGATACCCGGTATCAATCAATGCAGTCCATTTAATTGACGGCGGTGCACTCATGGCACGCAGGCAGTGTTGAATAAACATCCGTTTTTGGGTGTTTTTTTAATCTTTTTAGGGTTTAAATTCCTGTCGATGAACGAGCGCCATCTGCCGTAAGGCCAGTGCTGTGGGATAGTCGATGGTCACTGGCAGGGCGGCCATTGAGCCCTGAGAAGTAGCTGAAGGTATGAGGCCAGTCATGATCGGTATCTCAGTATCATTATTTGTTCAGGTAAGTCTGATGGATTTTTCGCGCCGTTTCTGGCTGTCAGAAGCTGTCCAGAATTTGATTCCATTCGGCCTTACAGTCCAGCAGGTACCGGAGGCCGTTGTCGGCCCCGTCAAGTAAATCGGAAGCCTCTCCCATTTTTCCCCAAAGCGGCGGGTGTTGACGTAATGAATTCCTTCAAGGCTCCGGGTGCCGTCATTTCTCTTGGCATATCGGAAATCTGTCGCCCGTTCATCCGCTTGGTGAAGAGCTTTAACCACCTCTTTGACGATTTTAAAATCGGAAGGCCGGTAGCTGTCATCAACTTCCAGGATCAGCTTTTGTGCCAGCGGCCATAGATTATTCAGGTTATGGTCATCTTTTTGTACTGGTGTTTATCCGGGTCTTCTGCCAGTGCAAGGGCCAGTCCGATAATTTGTTTGATAAGGAGCTCCAAGTGATGTCGGTAGAGAAACAACACCGGATAAACCAGAAAATCCTGGTCCCGCCCGGATTCATCAATGTGGTTAATCAGAATATCAGCAGCTCGCCTGTAACCTTCAGTGTAAGCTGTACCATGATCCGGCATGTAATTCAGGCAGGCATTATTGTGCCAGTCGCTGTCGCTGGCCAGCAGCCCCGGTTCTAACGTTTTTCCCTTTTTCATTTCAGCTCCAGAATCTTTTAACAGCCCCGGTTCGGTACCTTATCCGGAAATCCCGCCTACTGTATGTATTCAGCGGTCAGCAGCCAGTTCTTCAGCCAGCTTCACAAACCCTTTGTGCTCAGTCTGCAGGTAATGACTGTAAATCCGGGCATCACGTTCTGTCAGTCCGGATGGATTACCGGTGAAGTAACGTTGTAGCACCGCAATACAGTGATTGTAGGTATCGAGATCATATTCCCAGTTTCCCAGCTCACCGGCCGCATCCAGCTCCCGGCGAAACTGCTCGTATTTACGGAGCAGAATGCCAAGACCTAATTCTGTTGCAGCATAAACATTATTTTCTTTTGGCGCGGAAATCGCATTACGGATTTTTTCAAAAGCATAACTGAAATCATTTCTCTCATTGAATGCAGTAAACATGTCATTTCCTCAGTTGAATAGTTAGCCGTGCAATTTTACCACACCTCAATCATCGCCAGATGAGTGCTACTCTGTTGAGAAAGTGACTTTCACAAAAATGAATTTCACATATTGAAATAATAATCAGGCATATAACCACTCCATTAAATTACCGAACAGTGGTTTTCAGATAATCCGATTTTCTGCGTATTTACAACTTTCCGGAAGTGAATCATGCACGCGGAATAAGCAAAGCGGTGTTTTCCGGTGTGCAGCGGCTGTATGTCCGGAACAGGATGTAACACAATATATGGGGTATCATCTCGCATGGAAAGGGACAATGACCACAAGATATGGAATGCGGTGACCGCTGCGCGCCGGCGGGGCTGAAGAAGATCCTGAACAACCGGAAACCGGATCTGCGCGGCGGGAAACACGCAAAGGATATGATAATTAAGTAATGCCCATAATATCATCCTTAATATGATATTTACCATTAATCACATAATCATATCTGATATGATATTTGCTGACAGAGTAACAAATCATTCTGGATATGATTTATTACTTAACAGCATATTATCATATTGAGCGTACAGAATGGAAGAAGAAAGGGTGTTTTCACTCAGCTATGAACAACTGACCCGGTTTGCGGAACAACGCATCCGGGAATGCAATCTGGACAGCCAGGGCGTGATTTATCTCTGCGAGTCAGCCAGCCAGGGCCGGAGCCGTGCTGATCTTCTGGCATGAACTGGCCATAAATGGCTATGCCTCAATGAATGCTATAAAGAGACAGGAGCTCATTGACGCCGGCCATCAGCGCCTCAGAAACCTCATCTGGCCGGAGGATGACAGGTAATGCCGCAGAGCCGCCGACCGTCGCCACTGCAGCGGAGAGTGCTGATTGTGCTAGCTGCCCTTGATGAAAAACGGCCGGGCCCCGTGCTAACGCGGGACATAGAACGGTTGCTGGAGCGAAGCGGGGAAGCCCCGGTCTACGGACCAAATTTGCGCGCCTCCTGCCGGCGCATGGAAGCATCAGGCTGGCTGCGCACCCTGCGCGCCCCGAATCTGCAGCTGGCTGTCGAGCTGACGGACAACGGCCGGGCCGTGGCACAGCCTCTGCTGCAGGCAGAACAGGACCGCCTCCGGGCAGAACAGCGCGCGGCAGAAGTCGTCGTTCTGCCGCTAGTCCCGGTATCAGGTCTGCCTGCAGACGGCACTTCTGCCACAGATCTGCCGATGGAGCTGAACGGCATGACGTATCAGGCCTGCCGTGGGGATTTTGCGGTGCGTCTCGACGGCAGCACCTGTCTGCAGTTATGGAATAAAGAAGGCAGGGTGGTACGCCGGGAGGGCGATCCGCTGGAAGTGGCGCAGTGGCTGCAGGCCTGTCACGATGCAGGAATAGAAGTTCGTGTACAGGTTAATGAAAGCGTCACCCCGTAAAAACATGCCAGCACGGTTTACACGTCATCCCATGGTGGCAGCCGGTTAACTTTCCTGCGCCACCACTGGAAAGATTCCATAAACAGTCCAAACAAAAAAACTGTACGGCAGTTTTCTCCTGTTGCAGTTCCATCATCCAGCAGCCTGACAAAGGACAAGATGTGATTTTGTATTACCGCCACTCGGACAGTTCCACACAATTCAGTTCACTGTCAGGGCAACCCCGCTCACCCAGAAATCTGGTCCTCTCTGTGCGAATAAGTTTTATTAAAGCAAGTATGTGATTATTATCGTCGATAATTTCTTCCGGTTATTGAACTAAAAAATTACTTGATAGGCACTTTTTAGAAAAAGTATTTACACAGAATGGTAAACCGGATCTCTAATTCACCACCCATCTGGACGTAAGCTTTAATACTACGATTTTCTGACCTGTTACTGATGGTACACCGTACTTACACAAAGAAAAATTTATTGTATCTGTCGAGGTCTGGTGCTGTTGTTGAGTAAACACTTTTCGAATCAAATATTCTTGTTTAAAGAAATTCCTATCGTTAGTATTTGACTCGCACTGAGAATAATTATTTATATTGAAAACGACGCCAAGAGCAGGGTCAGAAGCCACCTGATAAACCGTTGCTTTGCCATTTAAAACCCCACCAGAAACAGCGTCCATCTTCAGAGATTGCGTTGTTCCCACAGGAGCATAGTAACAATCTGTTGTTATAGATGTTGACACATTTTTTATGGTTCCATTATTTGCATTAGAATAAACCGTTCCAAAATCAAAGCTGTTTTTATCTGCTTTGATATAACATCTCTGCGGAACAGATATTGCACCACTAATATACAGTTTGGCTGTAACAGGAGTATCTGTATCACCTTTTTGATTACGCACAATTATTTTAAACTCCAACAAATTAACATCATTAAAAGATATACTCTTTGCAGAAATATTTTCCGGGAGCTTTGCATAAAGATAAGGCATTCCACTATCAGCATGCATATAAGCTGCAATTGCATAATTGCAGCCCACCGAAATATTGCCACAATATCCTTGAGCAGGTGCAGATGCATTGGCTGTATCTTGTTGCGAAACAGGCGGAGAATTAAAACTGTTATCAATAGCAGCACGGGTATTCCATATTCTCCCCACAACAGCCTGGTTGTTCTCATATATCCCAACAACTGGAGGGTTGTTTGGAAACGCAAGAGTGAACATATAATTGTTACCTGCGTCATCGGTTATAGTGGCTACATGTCTTGTTATCTCAAGAGAATAATTTGCCTTGCCATTATAATCTAATGAAACAAGTCCTCCTGTACATAAAAAGTTTAATGGATAACAAGGATTCGAGTTAAATGATGAAATATTCCCGGACGTATTCATATTCAGCTGGCTTACCTTAAACCAATCACCTGAAACAGCTCCTGAGTCTGCAACACCAAAACTCTTATTAACGTTAATAACCTGATTTCCAGGGGTGTAAGAAGCTATCGTTGTTTTCGCCCACGACAGGCAAAATAGTAATATAAAAACATTTTTCATTTTTGTCATGTACTAAATACTCACATGCAGGCTTTGTGTATAAATCTCTCTGAGCATCAGTTATATGTGATATTCATATTAACTGATGTATCTATATTCCCAGGAGTCACAACTGCATTGCTGCTGTCTTTAATCACTGCAGCCGTGACACGAAAATCAAACGAGTCTGAATTGTTAACTAATATATCTTGTAACTCTTTAAGCTGAATTCTGTTTTCTTTATCATCATAAAGTCCTATTGCAACACCTGATGCATAACCTGCACCTGATTTGTTCCTTATAACATTGTTACTCGTGTCAATGTTATCACCAGAAAATGACACTTTAACATTATTAACATTTGTACAGTCAGTAAAATGGAATCCCACCGTTTTTTTTACATTTCCCTGAGCCAGGTCAAATCTCTGAAACTCGCCGAAGTCAACGTCCAGCGTTGCATTATCCAGTTTACACATTGGTGGTTCGATATTAACCGTGAAAGTCATATCGACAGACTGAGACGCTTCATCACCACCGCTAGCTCCGACAGAAACAAAAAGCAAAAGCCATAATGCATTTAAACAACGCCTCATCGGTTGTTTCCTTACATATGATGCATCTGTAAAAGTGATTTTATACATTTGTCCCTTTCACTACCTTTAATGACATAAAACTCTTTCGTACACAATAACTCCACGATCATTCACATAACCATATACGTATGTTCCGGGCGTCATTCCGTTACCTACAGACTGCTCCATATCTGGCTCCAGCATCAGTGGCATGTCCTCTGCTCCCCTGCCGCTACCATTCTTCATTTCCGTCAATGTCACATAATGCCGACCACGGTTATGCAGCATCAACATTCCTCCCTGACGGATGTCACAGGACAACTCTGGTCTTTCCTGTTCTGCTCCGGCTGTGCGTGAACGCAGAAACACTTTCAGTCTCAGCACAACCGGGATAGTCAACCTGTTTCGACAGTCAGACGCTGTCGACGGTATCAACCTGATAACCAGCCAGTTCAGTCCTTCCTTTCCCTCACGCCACTGAGACAGAGACGGCGCAATCAGCAGGCGGCGGGAAAAATCTGGCTCCAGCCGGGACAGTTCCGGATACACATGCCCCTTCCTGACTCCATTTTCATCCTCAAGCCAGGTCTGCATCAGCCATGGGCGGGAGCCGGGATTAGTGACAGTCAGGCTGCCCGTAGTGGCCTCCGCCTCATTCTCCCTGATAATTACCCGGCTTCTTTCCGGATACGGTATCTGACCACCGGACTCAGCATGCACCTGACCGGCACAGAAGAAGGTCAGGACAATCACAATCATGCATCTCAGCGACATACCGCCACCATTTCCGTTACAGGACCGGTCTGCTTTTTATCCAGTGGCAGGCTAAAATCGACATGACACTGTTTTCCTCCACTGCTCACCGTCAGCCGCCCTTTCTCCGGAACGCCAGCCAGGTAAACACGTCCCTCATCACCCACAATACCGGTGTTCTCCTTACCCGACGGCATACCGTCCAGAGAAACAACTGTGCCAAACGGCAGAACACTGCCATCAGGACGTTTCAGGGTGAACACAACCTGCCCCCCCCGGTACACGGTGTAATCCAGAACCACCACTGCACCACGGGTGGGAACAGTACGAGCAGACGTCTCTGCCAGTACGATATCGTCCGGCAGACCGTCAGTACGCAGGTCAATCCGGTTTTCGGTATATAACTGTGGCGATGAAATCAGCGCCGTTCCCGCCCAGGTGGTTCGTCCGCCCGCACTGGTGCCGATACCGGACACACCGCTGGCATTAACCACAATGGCACCATTATCCGTCACACTGTTGCTGCCAAACGCTACGCCACCGCCCCAGGCCACCGCAGAGCCGGACAGGCTGAAATCCGTTGTTCTGTACCCGCCACTGTGGGTATACCCCAGAGATGCCGTGCTGAAATCACCATTCCAGGTCAGAGAGGCATTCTGCCCTTCATCAGCACCACCATTACCCCAGTTTCCTCCCACGCGGTAACGCATTTGTGTCTCAGGCACACTGCCACTCAATGTGGCAGTTTGTCGCAGCTGGCGGTCCGTGCGTGTTGCACTCCATGACACCGAAGAGGAGGTTGGCTCCTCACGCCCAAGCAGACGGCTCAGCGGAACGCTCATGTATAAATCAATCTGCCGGTTGTTATCGTAGCCATAGCTGCTCCCCCTCATCTGGTCCATGGAGAAGGTGGTACTGAAATAAATATCTTTCCAGCTAAAGCTGTGGGACAACGAGAACGAGCGGTTCACCTCGCCACTGGTCCAGTAGTCCTGCTGCGACGCACTCAGAGAGACCGAGCCCAGAGTACCCAGTGACTGATTCAGACTCAGGCTCATCCGGTTTTTCAGACGATTTTCCCACACATAACGGGCCTGCTCCGTCCGGGACACAAAATCACCGAAGGAATAGAAATCCTTCGTTGAATAACGATAAGTGGCCAACGTCACAGTCGTGCCCGTATCCACCTGGCTTTTGGAATATTTCAGTCCATATGACTGACCGGTATGAAGATCGTCATACTTTTCAGCTCGCGATACAGAAACATCGGCAGAGACAGCCCCCACGCGCCCCAGCGAAAGGGTGCTGCCAATACCTGCCGACTGATATTTTCCTGCCTGCAGTGTTTCACCAAACACGGTGATGCCGTGACTGAAGCCACAGGACCATGCCCCATAAACAAACAACGGGTCATCATAATAATCTTCCGAGCCGCTGTTATCGTAACGCCCTGCGGACAGTTCAAATCCCGACACACCCTCACGTTTCATCTCCGGCAGTGTTGAAAAAGGCTGGATAAAGCTATGCTCACTACCATTCGATTCCCTGACCGTGACTACCAGGTCTCCGGAATAACCGGAGATACTGAAGTCATTCAGCTCAAAAGGACCTGCGGGTACGTTGGTCTGATATACCTGACGCCCGTTCTGGGTTACCACCACAACCGCCTGTGTGCGCGCAAATCCCCGGATGGACGGCGAGTAGTTCCGCAGACGGGAGTTCAGCATGTCATCATTACTGTAAAGCCGGACACCCCGAAAGCTGACCGAGTCAAGAATCATCCCGCCAGTGGACACATCACCGATACGCAGGGAGGCACGCAGTGCGCTGATATCACGCTCAAGGTAAGTGTTGTAGAAACTGGTACTCTCACTCCGGCTGTGTGCCCACCGGGAATCAGTCAGATACTGACTGTAATTGCCGGATGTTCTCAGACGCCACGGTCCCAGGTTAAGCCCAAACCGGGCGCTGGCGTACAGACTCCGCGATGAATAATCATCAGAATTATTCCTGTTTCCGGTCAGACTGTAATCCATCAGCAGGGCCGGAACTCCATTATCCCAGGTATCCGGCGCGGAGCGTAACTGTGCTGCACGCCCCAGGAAAGCCTGTGGCACGCGAATATCGACCCTGCCCTCTCCCTGATTAAAGGTGACACTGCTGTAGGGGGTCTGAGACATAAAATCGGCAGAAGAGATAACACCATCCTTCAGTTCCGGACGATGTCCTGCATCCAGCAAATTATTAAAGAAATCCGGCGGAAAATCGGGCAGCAACCCTTTGTCCCCGGTATTACGAAAATTCAACTTTTTACGGGTATAGAAATTATCATTCACCCAGATACTGACGTCCTGCTCTCCTTCAATTCCACCTCCGGGATGTGAGAATACAGACAAGTCAATATTTTCACCATCAATACCGGCTGCCAGCAGTGACGGGTCAAAATAATCTCCGCCCACCGCACGGTTGCTGATAAAAACAAGCAATGATGGTAATAATAAGTTTTTTCTCAGTTGCATAATACTCCGTCAGTACCGGATGTATTTATTATTCAGTCACCACAGGTATCTGTTGCTCAAGAACAAGAGGCACAGAAACCCCCTCCCTCACAACTGCTTTCTGCTGTCGGGGAATAAATGAAACAGAGATGTAATACAGCTTCTCCCGGTTGTCTTTTTTTTCCGGGAGATAAATAAGCCCGACTTTCACATCATCACGTTTATTAAGGAGGCGGACTGGCGGACTCAGCGCAAAGGGAGTCTCTCCCTGGCCGTCTGACCTGATAACCCGTGCTGTGATGATATATTCGTTGTCTGTGTCGTTATAAACCGTGAAGTAAAAAATACGACTGTCCTTCACGGTTATTTTCATGGGTTCCACGGCGACACCTCTTTCAGGTTCCTGTGTCTTCCCTTGCGCTGATATAAATAAAGAAATTACAAATAAAACCGTCAACAGAAAAATATTAACGGACGATTCCCTCATATTCGCGCACCGCCCCGTAATCATTCACGACGCCATATTTTATGCGACTGCCGGTGCCGGCACTAACATCCACCGTCACACTCTTCTCCGGCGAGATAAACCATGAAACGCCTTTACCCTGATAACGTTTACCGCCCGCGTTCACATAATTAAGTTGAACAACATAACGTGTGGGATTATGAACTGTCATTTTCCCCCCTTTATCAGCATGCCACTGCAGGGACTCCGGTTGCTGAGGCTTACCAGCAAGTGCAGCTGGTCGATAAATCATCGGCACCTTAAAGCGGTATGCAAGACTGAGCTGCGCACTGATTTTGTCATCTTCAGCTTTTTGTTCACTGCGCTCACCGCCCGGCAGGGAGTTTGAGACCGCCCAGTACAGGGTTTCCCGGTCTTCAGGAACAGCACTTTTTTTTACGATACGCACAGTAAATGTGGATGAGGGCTCCACACGAAAGACCAGCGGCACAGATGTAAAAACATCAGTGCGTTTTTCGTTAACATCTTCAACCCATGCCTGAACAAGCCAAGGAAGATGAGTATCTGTGTTATCCAGACGATAAGAGCTGCTATTTTTCCGTCCATCAAAAATTAGCATGCTTTCACGAGGGCCAAAGGACGCAGCCCCTACACATGAGCAGAACAAGACTCCAGTGAGAATAAAAACAGAATAGAGTTTACGCACAAATCATCCCCATAACAGGGTTGCCCGAGAGCAACCCGAGAGCATGAAAATAATAAGATAAGGAACAAGAATTAATTAAATAGCGGCAGTAGCTGCCTTAATGGTTAGCGTCCCAATAGCTTCAACAGTACCACCAACGACATTACTAGCATCACCTGGGGTGACAGAATCGATATATCCAGTCAAAGCAATGACTTGCTGCGGTAGTGCGGAAGTGCCATCATTAGCCTTCTGAACATCAATGTCATATTTAGTGCCGACAGTTATCGCAGTTCCATCACTTTTCGTTACATAAACACCAACACCCTGTGCACTAGTATCATTGGATTTTGGTTGAAGGTAATTAGCAGTGCTTTGATTATTATTTCCATCGGCCAAAACATATGAAATTTGAGATGTCGTTGTATCACAGTTATTTAAAGTTACAGAAAAGGATTGTTTTTTTGTAGCTCTATCTGTGATCTGTTGTTTAGTCACTTCCCCAAGATCAATGCTTTGGGTTACATCATTTGTGCTCACCTGACAAAGGTTGGAGGTAACCCGCCCAGTAAAGTTTAAGGTTGCGTAGCTGGAATCATTAGCGGCACTTGTTGCCATAGCCGCGCCACTAAACAGAGCAGAAACCACTGCCAGAGACATAATTGTCTTTTTCATAATGTCCTCTTATCAATAAGAATCAGATAATTTTCTCTCCACGCTGTCTGCTCCGCAGGCCTGAGAAAGCACCTTCCACTTCAACGATCAGGATACCAGCCTGTGTATGCTCAGCGGCACAACATCTCCATGGCTCTCAGGCTGGCGGCTGCGGTGCAGACCAGCATATCTGGCTAACTGCAACTCCAGTTTTACAGTTAGGACCATTATGTAAAACACATGGCAAAACGATATGTTTATCTGTTTTTTCAGTAAAATATGGAGTATTGCTTTGTTTTTTATCTTGTTAGTGAGACATAAAACCAGTGATTTCATTCCCCAAAAACACATCCCCCGGACAACAGAAATGACGTGACCATCTGACGGTTTAGGCATGGTCTGTTTTTTTCTTGATATTCAATACGATGGAAAACGAAAAGGAGAGGGGTTGACAGAAAAGAGGAAATAAATAAAATTATTTACAGTTTGGTCCTAACCGTCTAATTACAGATTCTTTTTTGACCAGATATTCCTGAACCTTTCCACATTACTGGCCGTGTATATCACAGTGTGTCTGATATTGCGGTGCCCCAGATAATCCTGAATCAAGCGGGTATCCACACCACGGTCAGCCAGAGCAAAACCACAGGCATGTCTCAGCATATGCGGATGCAGGCTCACTTCAATCCCCGCACGTTCACCCAGGCACTTTATGACCTGCCACGCACGCTGCCGCGTCAACCCCGCCCCCTGACGAGAGACAAACAACCATTCACTCTCCGCTCCGGGAAAAGAGCTTCTGACTTTCAGCCAGGATTTCAGTATCCTGACCTCATCCCGTTGTATCGGGTGTATCGTGCTGAATCCATTTTTCATCCGCCTTATATGCAGACTCCGGTCCCGCAGACTCACATCATTCAGTCGCAGACTGCAGACCTCGCTCACCCTGAATCCATGAATAAAACTCAGATAAAGCAGACAACTGTCACGTTCCGGTGTGCTGCTTCTTCCCGCTTCTGCAAGCAGAAGTTCCACTTCTGACTGTGTCAGGTATTTGCGCTGCTTCATTTAAAACCTCTCTGATACCATACTGCTCATACTACTTTTCACAACAGTGACAATCCGCACGACGCGGCAAAAAACACACCATACCAACCAATAAACTTATTAAAAACAGGGCTTTTCTCTTTCCTGTTTTTCAGTAATATCACCTCCCGTTAACCACCCGTGAGTATACAGCTGCAAAACAACCAGCACTCATGAAACACTCTATCTGACAGGAGATGATAACTTGTCGCGGCGCTATCTGTCCGAAGCTGAAGTTCAGCGAATTCTGGATATTGCATCCCCACACTCCCTGCGTAATTACTGCATGATTTATCTCGCCTTCATTCACGGTCTTCGCGTTTCTGAACTCATATCCCTGCAACTCACTGATTATGACCCACTGGCTTCCACTCTCTCCATACGGCGACTCAAGGGAGGACTCTCAACCATTCACCCGCTCAGCACTGAAGGCTCCCGTATCATCCGTCAGTGGCTGCAGGAACGTTCCGACTCATCGCCTGCGGAAAACCCGTGGTTTTTCCCTTCATACAACAACACACACATCACCCGTCAGCGCTTCTGGCAGATTATTCGCGCCTATGGCGACATGGCCGGACTGACCGTCCGGGCTCATCCGCACATGCTGCGGCATGCCTGTGGCTTTGCTCTCGCTGAACGGGGAAATGACACCCGCCTGATACAGGATTACCTCGGACACAAAAACATTCGCCACACCGTCCGCTATACTGCCACCAGTCCTGCACGCTTTCGTCAGGCATGGCGGAAACCTCCGGGAGAAACTCGTCCCCGGCAGACGCTCACACTGACATACAGCAGCAGTCATATCCAACCCCGCTCTTTTACCTTTTCCCCGACGGGGCTTTCACAATCCTGTAATGAACACGGAAAGATAATGAAAGCCATCCGTAAACAACTCAACGAAATACACCATATACTGAAAAGAATGACTCTCCGGCCTGCCACAGGATAAAACCGGCAGCACCGGGTTCACGCCGACAGAATGCCCGGTATCGGACTGATAACGCTCTGCCGTAACGGGCGGCAGAGCCAAGAAACACCACATTCTTTCCGGATTATTCCGGAAAGAATGACACAGGGAATGGCAGAAACATCTGTTCCTGCCATTCCCTGTCCATGAGCCGGATGTGTTTTCTTCTTATTTCACAAGAATATCAATATTATACTTCTTCACTTTATTCCTGCGGGCATCATTTCTTGTCTGAAGAACCCTCAACTCATACTTACCGGACTCCGGTAGTATATACGTAAGCGCCTCATTTAAACCGTCTTTCGCCTCCCTTTCCTGTTTCCGATACTAATGTCCATTTTCGCAGTAAAAGGACATTTAAGATGAATGCACGAAAGGCGGTACTGGCAGATAATCCGGAATTGATCCTGCGTGTGCTACAACTGAGATTTGACGAGTCACTGTCGTACCCGCGCATTTCTGTGCAGACCGGTGTCAGCAAAACCGCCATTTTTTCTCTGGTGAGGCGATTTCACCAGGTATTTACTGACTGGCCCCTTTCCGGTGAATATTCCTGCGGGCAACTGGCCTGGGCTCTTTTCCCGGGGCGATATCCTTCAACCCCGACTGTGACTCAGCCAGTGAAAGCAGAGAAACCCCGTCGGAACCGATTTTCACCGGAGTTTAAATGGAGACTTGTTCAGCAAACTCTTTTACCCGGTGCCTGTGTCGCACAAATAGCTCGTAAGAACGGAATAAACGATAACCTGCTCTTCAACTGGCGGCATCTCTGGCGTAACGGCGGCCTGCAGCCGCCCGGCGAACATGAACCATCGCTACTGTCAGCGCCATTACCGTCTTATATCACTGGCGCTGACAACTACGCAGAAATTCCGGACTCATACCAACCATCAGATAACACGGACCTTACCATACTGCCGTTACGCCCTGTCCTCTTAACCGTTGCCGGACGTGTTTGACATATCCTTCATCTATCATCTCATCGGGGAGTCGATCACAGAGGATATTACTCAGGGTGGCGATCGAACTATCCGATAATCTGAACCCTTTCCTGAGCCCACACCATGAGTCGTCAGAAAGGTTATGCAGCCGGTTAAAGAAATCCGTGAAAAAGTCTGTTAAAGACGCTCGCCGCGCAGACAAAATTGTCCCGGTCGCATCGTCCAGGATCTGCACTTCGGTACTTTCCCCTCCCAGCACCTGAAGCAGGTCGGCAATATCTGGCCAGTATTTCAGATCAAATCCATTCAGCTCATCCAGTCGAGGTTGAATGTAGCTCCGGTAGAGTCCGTTTTCGCGGCCTGCCTCATTCAGGAAATCAGTCAGACGCAGCAACCTGTCAACGGAGAAACTTCCGCTTCGGTTAAGTATGTCACTTCTGCGGCGGAGCATTGCTTCCAGCTGCAAAGCCGTGCACGAGATGTCCTCATTCAGGGACTGAAGCTCGTTGTAGTCTGCACGTAAGACTGCATGATTATCAGCCGTGGCAAAGGCCCCTGCAAAAATGCTCTGTTCCAGAAAGTTCCAGAGCTGGCATCCGGTGACATTCTTTTCCTGCAGTTCGGTGTAGACAGGTTTCATTTCATCGTGACGGTCTATCAGTCTTTCAAACACGGGCCAGGTTGAGCGCCAGGCCGAATCTGGTCCATCACGCCAGGCATGGAGTTTTTCTTTCAATATCTGAAGTGCCTGTGCAGCAACTTCATTTGTGCCATCATTCATAAACGTACTCACAATAAAACAGGTCAGGGTTCATTATTAACCGTCAGACTGCTCGTGTCGGTATCTGTAGACAGGTTATCTGCAATCGACGGGGTACCTGTTGCTTCCGACTTTGCCGGAAACCGGATCTGCTCGGTGGGAAGCCGGTAAGTGATATGATAATTAAGCAATTTACGTAAAATCATATCAGGTATGATTTTCATCATTAATGATGAAACAATATCTGATATTACCAATAACCAATAACACACAAATCATGCAGGATATGATTTTTACCTGTCAGAACATTATCAGATGGAGCGTGCAGGATGGATGAAGAAAGGGTGTTTTCACTCAGCTATGAACAACTGACCCGGTTTGCGGAAAAACGCATCCGGGAATGCAATCTGGACAGCCAGGGCGTAACTTATCTCTGCGAGTCAGCCAAAGCCGGAGCCGTGCTGATCTTCTGGCATGAACTGGCCATAAATGGCTATACCTCAATGAATGCCATAAAGAGACAGGAGATCATTGACGCCGACCATCAGCGCCTCAGAAAGCTCATCTGGCCGGAGGATGACTGGAAATGACTCAGAGCCGCCGACCGTCGCCACTGCAGCGGAGAGTGCTGATTGTGCTGGCAGCCCTTGATGAAAAACGGCCGGGCCCCGTGCTGACGCGGGACCTGGAACGGGTGCTGGAGCGAAGCGGGGAAGCCCCGGTCTACGGGCCAAACCTGCGCGCCTCCTGCCGTCGTCTGGAGGATGCCGGCTGGCTGCGTACCCTGCGCGCTCCGAACCTGCAGCTGGCAGTGGAGCTGACGGACGCCGGCCGGGCCGTGGCACAGCCTCTGCTGCTGGCAGAACAGGACCGCATCCGGGCAGAACAGCGTGCGGCAGAAGTCGTCGTACTGCCGCTGGTCCCGGCAGCAGGTCTGCCCGCAGACGGCACTTCTGCCACTGATCTGGCGGTAGAGCTGAACGGCATAACGTATCAGGCCTGCCGTGGGGATTTTGTGGTGCGTCTCGACGGCAGCACCTGTCTGCAGTTATGGAATAAAGAAGGCAGAGTGGTACGCCGGGAGGGCGATCCGCTGGAAGTGGCGCAGTGGCTGCAGGCCTGTCATGACGCAGGAATAGAGGTTCGCGTACAGATAAATGAAAGTGCCGCTCCGTAAGAACACGCCTGTGCACGGTTTACACATCATCCCATGGTGGCAGCCGGTTAACTTTCCTGCGCCACCAGTAGAAAGAGGCCATGCACAGTCTGGTCAAAAATCCTGACGTTGACATCAGTCACTCCCGCAGGACAAAAAGAAGCCAGCCATCCTGGCTGGCAAGCATGTCATGTACCTCTGGCAAATAAAAGCACTTTATCGGACATCAGTGCTTACACACATAATATTATCTTCCGCACATCATCCCGGATATTATTTCCCGTCATTTTCAGGAATCAGTTATTATCCGCGAGCCATGATTACCTGAGAACATCATAAATGATACTAATATTTATATACGTGCAGGGATTCAGTCACACAGGGGATTATAAAAGGCATGAACTGAGACAAATACGGGACTGCACCATCATAAAAAAAAGACCTGCACCACGGCAGGTCTGCAATGCAAAATAAATCTCAGAAAGTCAGTAATGATGAAGTCAATAAATGCTGATGGTCTGTAAATAACGCCTCATACCCCTCACAGGATTTTCACCCTGTCATGTTAATCTGCAGAAAACAGAACACAACACCGGAGTCTTATAAATAAGATTTTTTTATATTCTGTCCTGTCGCCATCAAAAAAAAGCCAGCTCCGGTGAACTGGCAAATGTACGGAACAAACAGTGGACACTTCGTCTCAGAAGGGGAGAACTTCCGCGGGGAATATGTTATCAGCCGTCAGAATGACTGCAATAATCTGACATCATGTTTCAGAATTGGTTATCTGTGTTATCTTCGTATATTCCACAGAGATGTCCTGAAGCCGACCAAAATATCAACAACATCATCGGGAACGGTATATTTTTCTCAGAAAGATTCTTAATGATATAAAAAATACAGCCCCGCCTCATATCCGAACCGGGACAAAAAATAACTTCCTCCGAAACAGGATGAAATAGATCTTGAAATCCTCCCTCCTGATTGACGATTATTTATCGGGCAGTGACATCTTCTCTGAAGAAAAGTTCAATTTCAAAGGTTCAGTAAAATGAAAAAGCTAACGGTGACAATTTCTGCAGTAGCAACAGCAGTCCTGATGGCTGTATCCGCACAGGCAGCTGAAATATACAATAAAGATGGTAATAAACTTGATCTGTACGGAAAAGTGGACGGGCTCCATTATTTTTCAAGCAATAAGGATGAAAATGGTGACAAATCCTACATGCGTATGGGGATCAAGGGGGAAACCCAGATCAACGATGATTTGACGGGATATGGTCACTGGGAGTACCAGATCCAGGCAAACACGCCGGAAAATGAAAACCATGCCTGGACCCGTCTGGCTTTCGCCGGCCTGAAGCTCTCCGATTACGGCTCTCTGGACTACGGGCGTAATTATGGTGTTGTCTATGACGTCACCTCCTGGACGGATGTGCTGCCGGAGTTTGGTGGTGATACTTACAGCGCGGATAACTTCATGCAGGGACGCGGTAACGGTTTTGCCACCTACCGTAACACCGACTTTTTTGGCCTTGTTGATGGTCTTAATTTTGCCGTGCAGTATCAGGGCGAAAACGGCGGCGTGAGCGGTGAAAATACGACAAATAACGGGCGTGGTGCATTACGGCAGAACGGTAATGGTGTCGGTGGCTCAATTACCTACGAGTATGACGGTTTCAGTATTGGTGGTGCGGTGTCCAGTTCCCAGCGTACATGGGATCAGAACCATACGGGACTGATGGGAACCGGCAACCGTGCGGAAACCTACACCGGTGGGCTGAAGTATGATGCCAATAACGTCTATCTGGCAGCACAGTATACCCAGACATATAATGCCACACTTGCCGGCAACCTGGGCTGGGCAAACAAAGCCCAGAACCTTGAACTGGTTGCCCAGTATCAGTTTGATTTTGGTCTGCGTCCGTCCCTTGCCTTTCTGCAGTCCAAAGGGAAAAAACTGGGAAGCATCAATGGCCGCAATTATGACAACCAGGATATCCTGAAGTATGTTGATGTGGGCGCGACCTACTACTTCAACAAAAATATGTCCACCTATGTGGATTATAAAATCAACCTGCTGAAAGACAACCAGTTTACACGTGATGCCGGCATCAATACCGATGATATTGTTGCGGTAGGTCTGGTCTATCAGTTCTGACGCAAAGACCGACGTATATTCCGGGATGATAAATCATCCCGGAATAACAGTGGCTCCCTCAGGCCACTTTTTAAAAGACACTGTCTATTTATCAAAAAAACCTTCTGTTATATTTTTATTTGTTCAGGGCGTTATCACGCCCTTTTTTATGTGCATATAGTCATCAGAATGTTCCCCGTAAGGGGTCCTGCTGTTTATTTTCAGCCATTTCACTTACGGCATTATCATAATAGTGTAATGGTGTCATCCCATAATAATCCTTAAACGCTGAGATGAAATATGACGTACTGTTGTAGCCACACTTTTGTGCAACCATGGAGACAGAGTAAGTATTTTCAAGTATCATCTTTCGTGCTGACTCCATACGCAACTCCCTTAATATTTCAGAAAATGAGGTTCCCTCCTCCTTCAGTCTTTTCTTGATCAGGCTTTCACTGGCATAGAGGCGTTCAGCAATATCTTTAAGATGCCAGGCACGTTCTAAATCTCCCCCGATAATCCCCATGATCTTATACGAGAATATGTTCATATACGTCAGTAAGAAAGAAATCACTTTTGTACGCTCCTGAAATACAGAAAGCAGGGACAAACAGAGTTTTTCTCTTAGTGACGTAGTGTAAGCATCTGCAATTCTTATCCCTTCAAAAAGAGAATAAACCAGCGACAGCGGAATATCTTCTTCAACGACATATCCCTGTCTGTCAATACAGAACATTTCGGGCAGCCTGTTATTCACATCATTCAGAAAGGACAATACTGTTTTATGGTCAAGTTCAACCGTTCTGACGAGAGAGGGGCAGTCAGATAATTTACTTCTGGCTGCTGGCTCCAGAAGTAAAACCGTATTTTTCCTGAATGATACAGGTTTCTTACAGATAATTAAGTCGAAAGGCTGGCAAACCAGAACAACGGAACATACAGCATCCATCAGGCACCTGCGACAGAGTAAAAAAGAAGAATAATAAATAACAGGGATAACGAATGAATTTGTCACACATTTTAAATAAAAAACATCATTTATCAAATATTCATAAGAAATATTTAAGAAATATAAGGCATATGCATATAACAAAAAAATATATTTTTAACGTTGATTTTTTATAAAAACATTACTGGCAACGATATATCCTTCAACTTAACCGGTCTGAGTAAACAATATATTTATAGTAATACCATCAGACAGAAAATGTCAGTATTACAGTGCCACTCATCGGATTTCATAAAGGTTATCGTTATATTAAATTAATGTTGTGCCCTGAGAGCACGTAAGAAGCACACAGAAAAGCAACAAAAATTACTCATATCAAAACGCAAGTGATTCCCCCTTCCTGAAAGGGGGCTTTTTTTTGTTTAGTGCTGTCTGCGGTGCCGGAACTTTTCGTACCGTTCCCGCAGGATACGCTCGCCTGTCGCAGTCCGCCCCCGGGCATGATATTCCTGTTCCCTGCGTGCATGTAATTCACGCCGCACAGCCAGTGCATTCACAACGCCAGCCACACTGCAGATAACAATGAGCAGAAACAGAACTGTCGAAAAAAACCACATATCCGGTACTCCCTGAAAACACGGTTCCAGTACCGGTATCATGCTGTTTTCTCCACGGCCTGGCAATTATCCTGTGCAGCGATTGTTTACCCGAATCTGGCGGATTACTTTTCCTTTATCAATAATCCGGTTGTCGGAAACTCAACTGCAATATTTGAATTATTCTGTTTCGTTATATCAGTTTCTGTGGCTGCCATTTACTTAATTTTTATATTCTGAAAGCTCTTTCAGGAAATTGAAAGGGCTGTCGCACCATAACTGCTACTACAGCGAGTATAAACATTCAGAGAACGGACTTTATAGCTATAAAAATCACCTGGCGGAAAATTTACTAATTTATGGATTGTGATATTATTAAAGAGTAAAACCAGCCAGCCGAGGTATTTATGGAAAAACATCAGGAAGAAAGGAAAACCCCCGTCATTGTGGTGAAAAAACGTCGAACTTTTTCGCCACCATCCTTATCCGAACAAACAGATATTATCGTGCCTGTATCTACTGAACAGGCGACAGAATCAACACCCGCCGGAATAATTTCATCTGCCGTCGAAACACATATCCCCGAAGCGCCAGCCCGGAAGAAGAAAAAGAAAAGACACCGTTTCCCACGTCCCGCCCACTGGACCCGAGAGTATACTCACGAGTGCGTGGAAAAAATAAAAACCCTGTTTCCTCATCTTCGTGCTGAAGGCGGTGGATTTATCCCCCTGAAAATTGGCATCAGCAATGATATTTCGGCATTTCTGGCAGAAAACCCGGATACAGAACTGTCCATGGACGAATGGTTCTGTGCAGTGTCCTGCATCACCTCCCGCCGCGTATATCTGCAGCGGACCTCTGTCGCCGGCGTCCCTCGTTATGGGCTGGATGGTCATCCCGATGGGCAGGTCTCAGAAACTGAAGCACAGAGTGCTGGTCAAAGACTGGCGATAATAGAACAACGGTGGCTCAGGATGAAGGAACGGCAGACTGAGCAATAAACATTTCAGATAACATCATGACATTGTGTATCAGAGTCTGCTTACAGACTGATGGATACCACCAAAGGCTCATCAGATATAAGGCAGAAGCGGCGTAACTGCCTTTTGAAAGGAAAAAAGCGACCGCAAGGATGCAATGGATATCTGCCGCATACTGAAATAAAGTAACAAAAAATCACCACAATCACGGGGGCTTCCTTCCTGTACTCAGGCCATACCCCCGCCCGGATAAAGTTCTCAATCAACAATACAATAAAACTGTGAATAATATCATCATGATTAATGCATAATTACCCGTGATTCTTTCCTGGTAACGTAGGTACAGTTATCCGGAACCTCCTCCATAATAAAAGACATGGCTCCAGTTTTTACATTACTGCCTATTTTTACGTTAAGCCCGATAATACACATATGGGCACCTACATCGACATTATCACCAATAACGATATAATTCTCTCTGCTGTCAGATTCCTTTTCGCCAATGGTCGTGTTCTGCCGTATAATCACATTCTCACCGATCTTTACATTACCGTGAATGACGACACCTGAATGGTGGGGCAGCACGAGGCCTTTACCAATCTGCGCCCCCAGGCCAATATCACATCCATACTTTGCCATAAGCGCATTTTTTATCTTGATCGCACATTTTCGTTGTTTTTTATTCCCCGATATATACATTTCATTAGCCAGGCGCCACCACAGAAGAAAACCTCTCTGCCTCTGCATACCGTTCCTGATAAGCCGGTGAAAAACAAACTTATCCCGCATGATAACTTCTGCTTTCCAGTATTCCAGAAGATGACGTTTTTTTCCTGATAATAAAAATGTGCCAATATGGAAATAAGAAATCGGATTTTTTATCAGCATACGCAAATTTTCAGATAACAATGAATACAGATGTATTTTATATACACAGATAAAACAGCGCAACTGACATAAATATGACAGTAGCCATGAAAAAGCAGAGAGAGACAGGGTGATACAAAAAAGTAACTATTTTTTTAGCTATAGTATTATTGGTTTTACCTATTTTTGTGATTGTATTTCTGTATATTTAACATTGAGTCTCTCAGAATCGGTTTCTCGAAGTGACGAGCGTTCAGAATGGAGACAAATAAATTCGGGAAACGAACCTTCACGGTAAGTTTTGTCACATTTATCATCCCTAAACATGAGAATTATCACCAAAACTAACCACCCAACCAACAGCAGCGCCGGGAGCAGCATTATAAAATCATGTATAGAGTTGCGTGACGACATGATAAGTTCTCCATATGCTCTTTACTGGATTATACCAGTGGTGCCTGTGTCAGGGACTGTACCGTTCTGGCGGCGGCAGGTTTAATCGCTTTTAAGTTGTCGCTCTTGCTGTATCGCATTTAGGTTATCCGATTAAGACCAATTCTCCTGAAAACACCGTACAGCGCGGGAGTACACCCTACCGCGATAACGCAACCGTACAATATTGTCCGTTTCCCAAACGGAGCCCTTACCGTACGCTTTCGTTCCATTGGCCCTCAACCCCCACAACAGAACGTCCAGGCAAGAGAGAGCTACGCCGGAAATTTCGGCGGTTCCGGCGTAGCAATGGAACTCCGGTCCCTGGACGGTCCCTTATAAGGACCAGTCGCCCCTATATTACGTGCTCTAACCCCATGATATCTTCTTTTTTTAACCTTTTCCTTTTTATTTCTGAAAAGAAATCTTTTCCTATTCTTCTTCTGATTATGACATATAAAACGAATGACATGATAGCCACAGATATGGATGACATAAAGTAAGAAATGATTAACAGGAAAGGTATTATCAGTTTGAAGTATGATGTATAAAAAAACTCTTTATACATTTCTTGAACATTATTAGTCACTTCCGATGTGCTTTTGTTTTTTATCATGTATGGTATTTTTTTGTTTTTCTTTGAGTTTTCCACAAAATAAATAATAAGCTCTTGACCTGGAAATATGTTGATATTCCAATTTGTTAAATTCACATTTATTTCTTTTCCATTATCACAAATAAATTGAAATGATAAAACTGAATCATATTCATGACTGCTTGATGATGACTTGTTTCTGGAATCAATGTCTGTAGCAACCCTTTCATTTTTTCTTTCACGAAATAAACCCCCAACCTTCCCCTGATAAATAAGAACATCTAACTCACTAAAACTTAAAAGCATTTACACCCCCTATCTCATTCTCTCGCTGGCGAGATTGTAAACATGACTACGTTCACGTTTACCTACTGCGACAACCGCAATAATTAACATGTCATCAATCACCTGATAGACCAGACGAAAACCTGATGCGCGAAGTTTTATTTTGTAGCAATCTTTTAATCCACGTAGTTTTGCAGAGGCTATATGAGGATTTTCACTGCATTTTTTTAGTTTTTTTGCGAACTGCTGCTGAATGGCCTTATCCAGTCTGAGCCATTCCCTGAGGGCATCATCCCTGAATTTAACCGTATAAGTCATAAATAACTGTCCAGGTCCACATCATGCAGAGGCTGACTGCTGCGCTCAGTAACCAGTTTCACCAGCTCCTGGTCATCTAGGGCATCAAGCATCCTTTCATAGAGCTCAGCTGGAACACAGTAGAATGCAGGCTGATTCCGGTTAAGAATGGCAACAGGATAACCCTCTCCGGCACTGACTGTCGCCATTGGATTTTTTTTCAGTTCACTGACGCTTGCACTGGTGTCAGACAAAATGATACTGGGCATAACACACCTCTGAGACTATTTAACAGGTCTTCAGATTACACACTGAAAGACTGCTTAACAAGTCTGTTTGATGCTAATGTGCGCCGTCACTCTTCAGTTGTCCTGATGCCGCGCCAGCGGCATGGAAGGCGGCACTCTGTTGTTTCATATGATACCGGAGTAAAACCGCCGAAGCCCGGCGTAAGCCGGTACTGACTGATAGATTTCACCTTACCCACCCCCAGCCCTGCCAGACCATACCCGCTTTCAGCCATGATAAAGCTTCTGTGCGCGGTCGGAGTGGTCCCGACAAGGGTTTACCCGCAGTCGGGGCGTATCTCCGCGTTAGCGGGCCGTCAGGGCCGCTTACGAGCGTGTACTGAGGACTTCCAGCCAGAAGACTGGCAGCGATGATGCTGTATAGTTACAACATTCATGATTAAAAGCGACTCTGTTCCGGCCCTTTGGGCCGGGGCGACCTCGCTTTTCAGTTATGAGGGAGGGGCTTTGCGGTTTCAGTTCTGCGCGAAACTGGGGTTTTTCCGGTGGTTGTATTTGGGTGTTGTAACTAAAGTGACTCCGGTCGGGGCCCGCCGCTTGCGGTGGGAGGTGCATATCTGTCTGTCCTTAGGACAGACAGCGAATAGGTTTTCTTTTTAAATGAATGTAATTAAGTAGTTTAAAGGAGATATAAACAGGTGTTTAAAAGATACATTGCACCCTGTAAGACTGGCGGCTGGCGCTTTATGACATGAACGGTTGTAACCTTATGAGGAAGTCCCTTGCAGTTTAATGTGGATAAGCAAAATTCCCCGTCTGTGAGGCGTGTTTTGTATCAAAAACAGGGGGACCGGATGCACCAGAAGCTGGATGATGAGATTGTTTTTTGTATGTGGTGCTGATTTTTTGTGCGCTGTCGGGCTTCAGACGTGCGGAAGCCTCCGGCGCGGGCCGGATTATTCAGAGGAGGTCAGGTTCAGGGGGAAACTGTGGCCAGCCGGCTGTAATTGCGGTTACGTGACAGAATCATGCGCTCCTTCACACGACGCTCCACTTCGCGTTTTACCGTCTCACCATTAGCAGTAAAGCGCCCTTCCGAGATTTCACGCGTCAGCTGCCGTTTCACCAGGGTAACTATATCCTGGCGTTCCCTGTTCGCATCACGACGCGCACGGGCACGCTTTATTCCACGGGACTTAAGCTCTGTCTGGTAACTGCGGAAACGCTCACGCACAAAACGCCAGGCTTTCGCTATCAGTTCATCCATACCCAGGGTATCCAGTCCCTGCTTTTTGCGCTGTCTGTTTTCCCATTCAACACGGCTGCGGCGCGCAGCAACCACTGCATCCTCAGACACATCAAGGGCGGCAAATAGCGCCGGTGTGAACGTGATATCGGTCGGAATGTAGCACCCGATAAGCGGATCATATTCCGTCTGGTAGGTAATCAGTCCCAGCTCTGCAAGGAACGTCAGGGCACGGGTGGCCCGGGTGATGGAGAGTTTTCCGGCAGCAGACTCCGTCGCCAGTCCGCACTCAATGGCCAGCGTAGTGATGGAGCACTGGACGCGGTTGGCCAGCGGGTCATAGTGAAAACACAGCCCCTGCAGCAGCGCATCAATAGCCCGGCGACGCAGTACCGGTGGCATGCGCCGACGCAGTCCCTTCGAACGGGCATGTGCCACATGAATGGCGAAATCAAAACGGGAGGTGAAGCCCACCGCCTTTTCCATCAGTTTTTCGCAGAACTTCAGCGTTCCGGCACCTTCACGGGGTGTGAACACCGGATTCGGGTTTTTAACCTGTGAATAGTATTTTTGAAGGAGATCAGCCATGTCCCCCTCCAACACTATTCCCCCTCCTACGGGCGGCAACTAGCTCGTCTGGGCCGACACGTAAAGTTTCGAACATATCTGGTCTGAACCAGATGGTTCCTCCATCAAAAGCGATGAGATGAAGATCATTATCAAGAGTTTTGAGGGCTCTCCAAACACGAGTGTATGAACCTCCACTACAAACTGAAAGCTCTTTAACAGATAAGTTAACTTTGTTCGTATCAGGGATGTAGTGTGCGCACATTACTTGTACGAGGGAAACATAAAAACTAACCATCGACGCGCTGATTTTATTTTTACGTTTGCCATGCGCTATTGCAAGCAAACCTCTGATGAAGATCAGATGCTTGAAGGAGTCAAAATGAGCTCTTTTCAGGAGAAGGCTGCAAAACGGGTGAGGATACTTGCTGGAATCAATGTGAAGATCTGATTCAATCCCACCCGCTATTACTGAATGTGTTTCATGATTAGCCACACCATCCTGCACTTACAATGCACAGAAGGAGTGAGCACAGAAAGAAGTCTTGAACTTTTCCGGGCATATAACTATACTCCCCGCATAGCTGAATTGTTGGCTATACGGTTTAAGTGGATCCCGGTAATCTTCTCCTCGTCGCCAAACTAGATGAAGATTATCGGGGTTTTTGCTTTTCTGGCTCCTGTAAATCCACACCAGAACCAGTTCCCTGCCACCTTATGGCGTGGCCAGCCACAAAATTCCTTAAACGATCAGCAATCTATCACTCACGCCTGAGATAAGCAAGAATGTGAATATTTACGAAGTCGCTCTGCGTTTCAGCTCTGATTCAATCAGTTTTTCAAGCATCTGCGCCTGAGTAATACCTTCCTCATCCGCCAGTTCACTCAGCCTGTCTTTTAACCGGGCCTGAATAACCGCATGAAAAGCCTTATGAGTGTTGCTTCTGCGAGCCAAAGAAGCTCTTTGCCTCTCTCTGGCCGGAACAGGGTTACCTTTCCGGTATGTACGCTTGGTGCCTGATGAGGAAGTCACTGCATTTTCTGTCTGCGACATCTCGCCTCCTCAATTCTCAAACAGGGATCGTTTCGCAGAGAATACTACAGTTTTTTGAAATCAGCGACTTGAAAGTTGTGACGATGATCTGTGTTGGCGCACAAATCATGTCTGATTACGACCGTTTAATGTGATTTTGATAATGAAATGACTGAAAAGCTGGAAATGCCTTAGCCAGGGTGCCGGCCCCGGGCGGGACCGGCTGTTTCTGGTATATAGGGTGTCTGCCCCTGAAATACCTCACACTTCCGGAAAGCGGGGACTTCCGTCCCCGCCCGGCAGCTTACTTCCGTGCTTCGTAGGCCAGAGTTACCTGCACCACTGTATTTCCTCTGTGAATATTCAGCTCACATAACCGTTCCCTGAATATCAGTGAAAAACACAACACCGTGGCGCACACGGCGAGCAACCCGATAAGGGCATATTTCGTCATAAACTTTGACCTCTCTGCAAAGAAGAGGCTACAATCAGTAGTGTTAAGGTACTTCATGCAGACCTCACGAGTTAATGGATTAACGAGTGGGGTCTTCGCATTTCTGGTACCTGCGTCTTGCCTGAACCAGAAAGGCTCAGACACCCGCCGCGATAATACCACATTCCCTGTTGCTGACTATTACCCCCATTTGCCTGTTTTTGTTACAAAAACGCCGGGAGCGGGGGAAAACTTACTTTTTCCCGTTTCCGGGGGGGACAACTGAGCATTGCGAACGCGTCAACTACGATGTTCCGGTGATTGCTGATCAGCCCCTGTTGTATTCATAAACTAATTAACATTCATTCCGTCTGGTGCATAAATCTGCCCGTGAACATCTGCAGACAATACCGACCATGAAAAAATAAATAATCCCAGTAGAATATATTTCCTCATATTATTATCCATAACAAATAAATGGCACCTGTACACCTGTATTTCAGGCAATCCTGAATATTGCAGCGCACATTGAATAAGACGTTATTTCGTGACATTAATCACAAAATATAAAATCGCGACTTAATACGGAAAAAACTCTGTGCTACTCAGAACTGACTGGTCATACTGCCCGACCGGATATTAAAAAAGCAAATCTCATAAACTCCTTTCAGCCTTCTGACTCCTGGAGTAATGAAGGCTGCTTTTTCGTTACACCCTTCCCCGGCAGCGCCGGTAGCAGTGTTCAGCCCTTTTTCGGGCAAACTGCTGCCAGTCTGTCCGGGGCGCAACACAGGCAGCCCGTCGCCATCCTTCTGCCGCTTCCATCCAGCGTCCACTGACCTCCAGAATAACGGCCCGGCTTCCGGCACGCTGCCAGCGCCAGACCTGACCGTTCCGTGAACTGTTTCTGAATCCATTCATCTTTATCACTCCTCTTTAACCCGTCAGTATTATGGTGTTAAATAATCTACTGAATTGGCTTCCTTTCGGGTACGGAAGTTATTTCCTTTTAAGCCTTATTTCCCTGCCTCCTCTCTCTGATGGAGGCTTTTTTTACTTCTCATCAAGCACGGCCTGAAGTTCTGCCTTTATCCGGTTCTGGCGGCGGATTTTATCCAGACGCTCTGCCGCATACGCTTCCTCCTCCTGAGAAATATGCTCCGTCACATACCCTTCCGTGTCATACCGGCAGGCACCGGCTTTCATGGCACACAGATAGCTTTCTGAACGGGTGATGGCCTTCAGCGCCCTGCGCAGTTTTTTATGCGAGAGCGGGATATTCCGCTGCGCCACGTCTTCCAGTAACACGTCCCGGATACCGCAGGCCAGAAGCCGGGGGGTGTCACCGTCAAATAATCCCGGCCACCAGGGCTTCAGGGTGTTCACGGCTTCATCCAGTGTGGGCAGGTTCAGATAAATGGACAGCGCCTGTCTGGCCTGCGCTTTTTTTGCCGCCAGCTCTGCCTCCCGAGCCGCTTTCTCCGCCAGCTTCTGCTTTTTCACCTTCCATTTTGGTGGCGTGGTGACATTGATGATGGTTTTCCGGCTGCGGACAGGCGCTGTTCCCTCTGTCTTCCGCTTCAGTGTCAGTACCGGTCGCTTCTGCTCTGTCATGCTGTGTTCTGCCTCTGACGAATCATCCTCTTGCGGCCAAAGATACCATACCCGTCACAGCGCCAGAACGCCCAGCACAGCCAGATGACAGGCATAGAACGTCGGGAAAAAATCCCCGGGCCAGAAACGGGGTAATGATTTTCCTGCACACGACACCAGACCAACGGTCAGCACCGTCATCACAAGGCCGGCCACCGCCGCTGCATCACTGGTGGCAAGGTTAAGCGCCGGAATAACAGCCAGCAGGCAGGCGACCAGCGCCAGACGTTCCATTCTGTCTTCCGCCCGGTACAGCCTGTGGCTGACTGCCAGCATCAGCAGCCCGGCAATGCCGTAACTGGTGCCGGAGAAAGGCAACCACATTGCCAGAAGCAACATGGTCTCTGCGGAACGCCACCAGGTGCGCGTTTCACACCATGTCAGCACCTGTGCCGCAACTGCAAAGGCAAACAGGATATTCCCCTCATACCAGGGAAAACCGGCCAGATAATATGCGAACTGGGCAATCACCGCCCATCCCCACAGCCGGTTAATGGCCTCCTGCCGGATATGCGTATGACGGGGCAGATTCAGCCCCCACACCAGGGCAAACAGCGGAAAGGCCCCACGCCCGACCAGAAACATCCACGACTGGTCCAGATGCAGAATGCGGTTTGCATGGTCCAGAACCATCAGCACCAGTGCCACCGTTTTGATGATATCCCGCTGTCCGGGTGACCAGACCAGCAACGACTGCAACCAGGTATCGGTCCGGGCAGCCAGTGAATCATTACGTGTTGTGTTCGTGTTATCCGTTGTCATCAGCGTTTATCTTCCTGTATCAGTCTCCGCCCAGGGTTTTCTCTTTCTGCAGGTCACGAACCATATCCCGCTCCATCTGCTGCAGTCGCTCCTGCAGCAGATTTTCCCGGGCAACCTCCCGGACCGCTTCCCGCACCCGTTGTGGTTCACGCAGTACACTCTCCGGCAGCGCGGCTTCCCGTTCAGATATGGCAGACCGGTCACGCTCCAGCCCGGCAATATCCCTGACAGCCTGCTCTGTTTTGCCGTCCGGCAGGTCAGGTTTGTTCTCTGCCATTTTACGGACAATTTCATCCGCACGGCGTTCCGTTTCACGGCGGATGGCCTCTTCAGCTTGCCGCTGTGCCAGTACCTCTGCCGTGACCGGTTCGCCATTTCCGGCTCCCGGCTGAACGCTGTTGTCCGGGATATCCCCCCACACGCGACCGCCGGTGATGGCACCGGGATTCCACGGACGACCTTCACCGGCGATTCTTACCACCACACCGCTGTCAGGATTATCACGGGCAATCCGGACACCATCCTGCATATTATCAGTCAGCAGGCTCTCTCCGTTACGGCTGCCCTGCAGGGCCACGAACTGCGCATCCCCGCTGCCTTTCACCCGGCCTTCACCACTGAAGCCCCGCAGTCCGTTTCCGTCATCCGTGGTCAGCGGGTTCAGCCAGATACCAGCTAACTTGCCGTTACGGTCAAAAGCCGGCAGTGCCACATACGGCTGCGGATATTTTCGCCCGGGTGCAATAAACCGTGCAGGACTGTCTCCCCCGGCCAGCCCTGCCTGACGGAGAACGGCACGGCCGGCCGCCACGTCCCGCAGCTCCCGCGCCGTACTGAACAGCCGCTCTGCATTCATGACCTCCCGGTCCGATTTCGGCTCAAGCACATCGTGGGCAGTTCCTTTCTGTACGGCATTGTTAATGGCATCCGTCCAGCCCTGACGGTTATCGGTATACACCTGCACATGCTGCTTCATACGCGACAGGGCCACGTAGGCTGACTCAAAGCCGGCCATCTGTTTCCGGTTACCTTCCGTGCCTTCAAGCGCAATGGCAAAGATTTCACTTGCCCCCTGCGCACCGTGGGCGGTGATGGCATAGGCCAGGTCAATATGTTGCTCTGCCCGCTCCTGACCGGGGCGAATCACCCGGGTCTGCTGTCCGTCCGACAGCGTGACACTGTCACCGGAAACCGCTGTCACCGTCCAGACGCTGTTGGCCACATAACCGCGCTCCCGGTCACTCTTCGTGAAGCGCATCCGGTCACCGGTTCCCACCCGGATGGTGTCCGGAGTGTACAGTGTGACGCCTTCAGCCACCGCCTCCCGGGGCGAAATCAGCCGCGTGTTACCTTCCGCATCCTGCAGGGTTATCAGCCCGTCATCCTTGCTGATACCGGCAATCCGGTGATACACATTATCCACCAGGGCAAGTGCGTCCCGATGTGTCTCCCAGGTGGAGAGACGACGCAACTCCCCGTCGCGTATATTCGCTGTGTTCAGGACAGGCACCATGACCTGCTCTTTTCCCAGCTCACCGGCCTTTTCCCGTGCATCATGAATCATGCTGTTCAGTACGCGCCGGTCCTCATTCAGATGCGTGACAATCAGCGTCTGCTCCCGTGCTTCCGGCGTCCTGCCGGTATAATCGCGGACAATGGCTTCATACAGTGTCATGGGAATATCCGGAAAAGCCTCACCTTTCAGCATCGCCTTCTGCTGCGCTTCTGCCAGTTTCGCTTCCTGGCTGTGACTGAACTCCGTCACGGAGTGCTCCGGTACCCATGCGCCCTCCTGACGTGGCACCTGAGACGGTTTCACACTCTCAAGCCCGGACAGTGCCCTTTCCACATCCCGGTTAATCAGGCTGTATACCGCCTCCCGCAGCTCCGGCGTCTGGCGCACAATCTCCTTCATGATGGCCACATCGGCAGCACTGCGCGTCTGCTGGAGACGGAAAGGCTGACCGGGCGCGATGGCCTGCAACTGGTCCGTGTCACCACTGGCCACGGCACGACCGCCACCGGCCGCAATCAGGGCGTATGCCCGTGCCATGTCGGTATTGCCCACCATAGAGCTCTCATCGAGCAGGAACAGCGTGTTGCTGAAATTCGGCGTTTCTCCGCTGCGCTGCAGCAGCTGCGTGTCATGCAGAAAGGACGCCAGCGTCTGTGCATCCACGCCGGCGCTGCGCATCTCACCGACCGCACGGTGCGTGGGCCCCAGCCCCACGACACGGGGACGTTCACTCTCCGGCAGCATGTTCACGGCTGACATCACCGCCCGGAACTGTGTGGTCTTACCCACACCGGCATAGCCCTGCACCACCGTGAAACGGTCGGACGTTTCCAGTATCATGCGGGTAGCGGCACGCTGTCCTGATGTCAGTTTCTCCATGAGTTCGCCAGGTACTCTCTCCATCAGCGGCGTGACCGCCTCCTTACCTTCGAGAATATGGCGAAGAATGCTCTTTTCTGCCTCATACGACGCACGGGAAACCAGCAGGCCTGTGCCATAGCCTTTTGCCACATCCACATACAGTAAATCACCGCGTTTTATCTGCGCATTGATTTCCCCTCCCAGTTCAGTAAAACTGGTTCCTTCTGCAGCAAACGACTTCGCCTCTGTCAGCAGGTCCACCATGCTGAAGGCCAGGTTTTTACTTTCCACCACAGGAAGCGCCAGATGAATAGCCTGCTGTGCCGGCGTGTGAAGCCCGGCTTTCTGCAGACTGATAGTGGTTTCCAGCAATGTCTCACCGGCACGCGCCTTTATCTGCTCAGAAACCACCGTAAAGGAGGGATGGCGGGCAAGTTTTTCCGCAGTACGGGTTTCATCCAGTGAGGAATACAGCCGGACATCACGACCGCTGCGGGCCAGACCGTTCAGGGTGGCGTTGTCCATTGCCATCTGTGTGACGGAGGCAAAAACCTTCGCACTGTCGCTGACGGAATGCCCGGGCGTTTCCACCCAGCCGTTCTCCAGCTTCAGTGCCGTGAACGGTGAATCAGCCACAGGCAGGGTGGCCGGTTCAGCCCGCCCCGGCACAACAACCGTCATCGCATCTTCACTGACGGATGCCACCTGCAGGCGGTCACCGCCGGAGACGCGGAGTCCGGGAATTTTCCCTGTCACCCTCAGACGCTCGCCGTCTGCCACCGGCATTTTTTCCGGCCGGAACAGCGACCAGCTGCTGTCCAGAGAAGAAATACGCACCACCTGCGTTTCACCCTGCGCATCCCGCAGGGTCAGGCTGTGACTCTGCGCCGTCACCCGGTCTATCACATAGCGGTCATGACTGCGTGTCTCCGGGTTCCACTGCTCCATCACCATTCCCGGGCGGTACATATCCCGCAGATAACGGCTCCGGCTGTCCAGCCAGACCGGTGACAGTGCCGTCATGGTCACCTCCTGATGTCCGAGCACGCCCTGTGTTTTCAGCTCACTGCGAATGGCCTGTGTCAGTATGGCCTGTTCCCGTACCCCGCTGACCTGTGCCACGCTCTCTTCTCCGGCTTTCACGCTGGCCGCAAAATCTCCTGCCAGCCGGGCATAGCGGACATTACGGTCCGGTTCACTGATGATGGTGGCCGGTCGCTGTTCTCCCCCCTGCCAGCGATATGTGTTCACCCCGGCATCCTTCATGGCCATCAGCGCACTGCCTGTACCGGTTCGCTGCCCGCTGTCGGTTATCAGGACCTGTACGTTATGACGTGCGGCACCGTCCAGCAGGGTTAACGTCTCTTTCAGGGAGAGTTTTTCGCCCTGGTCAACGATAACAGTACTGCCCGGCGTGAAGGCCATGCCTTCCAGCAACTGACGACGTCCGGTTATCAGCTCACCGGACAGCCGTTCATCCTGCTTCAGGTTCATCTGCGAGCGACGGTCAGCAGCGATAATCTGCACTTCCCGCCCCTGCTCCCGGGCCATCATGACCAGTTCAGCCACCCGCTCACGCTGCCCGGCTGCACCGCCCTGCCCGGACACAATGGCCAGCGACGGACGGTCCTGTGCCAGAACACTGACCGCATCGCTGTAACCAGCCGTCCGGGGGACACTTTTCTCCGGATGTACGGTCACCCGGTTCTGTTTCATGATGTCACGACTGAGTGCCCGGACGGACAGCTCATCGAGCACATGAATTCCTGATGTGAACAGCCCCTTCTCACGGTCGAGGGGGATAAGCTGCTCACGACTGATGGCCTCATCGATACCGGCGCGTGCCCGTTCAATCACACCATTTTCCGGCGGCAGTATACCGACCGTTCTGGCCAGCACGTCCGTGTACGTAAACTGCACTTTTCGTTCACTTAATCCGGCAATCGCCTGTGTCACCGCCTGCTGCACATCCGGCCCCTCCTGTGAAACAGCCCCGGGCGCCTGCGTGCGGGTCTCCGCACGCTGATCCGCCGCGTCACGATATGCCCGGATGTCGAACCCGGTTTCCTTCAGCGTCTGCATCCATTCAGCCATTCTGACTTCAGGATCGACGTGCTGTTTGGATTTTCGCGTATCCAGTGCCGCCACATCCCGGGATTTCAACGAGGCGTCCTCCCCGACGGCCTCCCGGATAGTCTGCGAGCGTCCGGAAAAGGCCTCCACCGGTACGCCCGGCATTTCCCACATACCGTGCTTACCGACCACTTCAGTTTCATAGCCCAGCGCCTCAACCTGCTCTTTCAGTTTTTCCCGGTAGAGCCTGCCAAAGGCAATCTGATTAGCGTACACATTCTCAATGAACCCCGTTTTCCCCACTTTGTCACTGCTCAGTGTCTTCCATTCGCCGTTATGCTGCGTGACATTAGCCACCACCGCATGCGTGTGTAACTGTGGTTCCTGATCGCGACTGGTGTCGTGGTTAAACAGTGCCATCACCAGATTACCGGTCAGCACCGTTTCTGACTGTCCGTCCGTCATCACCCGTGTGGAGGCCAGCGCCTCCACCTGACGGACAGCAAAATCCACGGCCTGGTTATGTGCTTCAATAAGACGTTTGTCCCCCCCGAGCATGGCCATCATGGAGACACTTTTGGGAGCGGAAAAGGTCAGGTCGTAGCCGGGACGATGCCTGTTACGGCCATCCTGCATGCGGCTTAAATCCGCCCCGTCTGGCAACCTGCCCTCCAGAAGGCGGGTAAAGACATCCTTATCGACACTGCCCTGCAGCCCCAGTTGTTCAGCCCCCTGGCCGGCCCAGCGTTCTCCCATGCTGCCCAGCACATAGTAATTATCCTTGTCGGTATAATAGTTCCCGGCACTTCCGGCCGATCTGACCTGCGCAATACTCATCATAAACGTATATCCCTTTGACATATCCCGGCATCAATCCCACAATGGATATACACAAGACATATCCACATAAGGAGGCAAATAATGGAAACCACCGTATTTCTCAGCAACCGCAGCCAGGCGGTCAGACTGCCAAAAGCGGTTGCATTGCCGGAAAACGTAAAACGCGTTGAAGTGATTGCTGTCGGACGAACCCGAATCATTACGCCTGCCGGAGAGACATGGGACGAATGGTTCGACGGAAACAGTGTCAGCGCTGATTTTATGGATAACAGGGAACAGCCTGGTATGCAGGAAAGGGAGTCATTCTGATGCTGAAGTTTATGCTCGATACCAACATCTGCATTTTTACGATAAAGAACAAACCCGCCAGTGTCAGGGAACGTTTTAACCTGAACCAGGGGAGAATGTGCATCAGTTCGGTCACTCTGATGGAGCTGATATATGGTGCAGAAAAAAGCCAGATGCCTGAACGTAATCTCGCTGTGATCGAGGGATTTGTTTCCCGCATTGACGTTCTGGATTACGACGCTGCTGCTGCCACACACACCGGCCAGATAAGAGCAGAACTTGCCCGTCAGGGACGCCCTGTCGGGCCATTTGATCAAATGATCGCAGGTCATGCCCGCAGTCGGGGACTGATTATTGTGACTAATAACACCCGGGAATTTGAACGTGTGGGCGGCCTGAGAATTGAAGACTGGAGTTGACCTGTTCATCAGAAATCATCTCCCGGCTCAACATCCTCCCCGCGCTCCCGGTGCACATTAATGTTCACCTCTTCACGACGCTGCATCTGCTGCTGGATGTCCGGATGATTTTCCTGTTGCCATGCCTCATAAGCGGCCATATCCACCACTTCACCGGATTCACTGATCCCGGGCGGCAGTTGCTGTTCCATCTCTTCTTCCGGTTTCATTTTCAGCTCCTGCTCGATCCCCCCTGCCGGAACATTCACACCTGAATCTGACTTCTTATCGTTGATGGCAGGAGACACCGGCTGTTGCGGCTGTTCAGCCTGAGTCACGTCTTCTCCGGAAACAACCTCCGGGACATCCGGTTCGAAGAGGCTGGCCATCTGACGACCTTCTGCTTCCCTTGCGGCAAGTACGACACTCAGACGGTTCTCCATTTCCGGGTTGATGTCACGCGGAATAAACTCCGGAGCGACCTTCGGTCGTGTCTGATATTTCAGAGAGAGTTTTACTGCCGGATACGGTCCGGGCAGGGTGACATAACAGGTCAGATCCGGCAGAGACTGAATGTCGGAATAACTGACCAGCGTCTGGCGCTCCATATCCTTACCGGTCGATACCCCGTCACGTACCGGATCAGCACCGTAGGAATACTGCTCGCTGGCTTTCAGGTGCTCTTTCTCACCAATTTCACCGGCAGCGAACTCTGCAATCTTATGGCTGGGAGAACGGAAAAAGGCACGGGTGTTCATGACGTCAAACAGCGAGGCAGCCGCTTTCTCACCGTAGATATCTTCCAACTGGGCATAGGACTGGATACCAAACACATAACAGCCACCGAACTTACGGGCTTCCGGCAGGATCTCCACCAGGTCCGGCAGTTTGTGTAACGTGGGTAACTCATCACAGAAAAACCACACACGACGGTTACGGTTTTCTCCCATTGCCAGCAGACCACGAATGGCAATGGACAGCCACATGGAGATCACCGGCTTCAGGGAGGCATGGGTGTCGGCATTCGACGAAATAAACAGCCAGCCGTTTTTCTGATCTTCCCGGACACCACGCATCCAGTCACGGATGGTAAAAGACTCACCGTTATGCTCAATCCCCTGCAGGTAACGGATGGCTTTCACGTAGTTGGTCAGCACAGCACGGATGGAAATCGCCGTTTTCTCAATTTTCTCTTCCACCAGGTTGGCCGCCGGTGAATTACGCAGGAAGGTACGCAGTTTTTCGATTTTGATGGAAAGCAGTGTGTCCACCAGTTTGCTGTAGCTGCGGTTGGGGTCATTACGCATCAGGTACGCCGCTTCCGCAAAAATGGTACGTCCTGAACCCTGCCAGAACGGGTCCTCTTTTGTGCCCATCGGGATCAGCGTGTTCGCGGTATTATCAAAATCCGGCTGTGTCAGGCACTCCTTCCACAAATCCCAGGCGGCACAGCGGGCATCCAGCGGATTCAGGATTTTATCGATGGAGGGATCATAGTAACTTTTAACAAATTCCCCTGAACGGTCATAAATCACCACCATATCTCCACGCTGACGGGCGTAGTTGGCCAGACGACGGATAACTTCCGACTTACCGGCCCCGACCGTGCCGTGCAGACAGAAGTTCTGGATTTCGGAATCCCGGATAATCGGCAGGTCGCCAATCCGTATATCGGAGTCCTTGCCGTCTTTTTTCAGCATCCGGGCAACGTCTTTCGGATTGTCTGTCAGCTGACGACCACCTGTGACTTCATTTTCGCTCTGTTGTTTACCCTGACGCCCCAGAATCCAGGAGACAACAAAGAAGGTAATCAGGCAAATAACCAGTGCCACAACTGTGGCCAGAACGAATGCGGACCATAGCTGCTCTCCGCACCAGATCATATATTTATCATGCAGTACCTGAGCAGCGTTCATCCGGAAGGTTTTGCCGTAATACTGGATCTCATATACCGGCTGGGACTTGATTAAATCCCGCATGCCTTCCAGCGTGGTACACCACCAGTAAATACAGCCGTTCACAAACGTCTGCCAGCTTATTTTTACCCATAAAACCAGACCAACGAGTATCCAGAAAAAAATAAACAGGCAGTAAAGCATGATATTGGCGATCTGGCTGAACATGCGGATACGCATGGACGCAATCTGACCGCCCTGGGTCATATCCTTTGCGTTAAAACTCATGATGATATTCCGAAGAAAGAAAGTCAGTCGGACTGATTATTAATTATGAAAAGATTAATAACCGTTAAATTCCGGCTTCGCCGGCAACACTTCACGGTCGCACAAAGAATTTGCACAACCGCTCAGTGTTTTCATATTTATTTCGGAAACGCCGGGGAGAAATAAAATTTATTTTATTTCTTTCCGGGGTTAGACAACGAGCAAAGCGAGGCGTCAGTCAGGAGGCCGGTCAGACCAGCCTCCGGAAGATAATCAGAGAATATTTGCGATTGATTTGGCCAGCTGGTCTTCGAGAACAGGCTTCGCCTCTTCAAATTTCAGGTTAACCTTGTTCGCACTGGAGACCACACGGGTCTGATATTTATGCTGGTTACCTGTTTCAGTACTGGTCTGAATTTTCGCACCTGATGTGCCCTGACGCAGGGCGGCAACATTATCCGTTGTCACCGTTGCCTTAGTACGCTCTGCAATCTGCACATCCGTGATCATGGTATAGTTCACATCTTCCACCATCGCATCTGCAGCCATACCCACCAGACCGGCAGCAAGGCCCACACCGAGTGTGGCACCGGCAGAATTGGAATTATATCCGGTGATACCGGCACCTAACGCTGCACCAACTGCTGCGCCTTCATAACCACGGTTCAGCCATCCCTGAGACTCCCGCAGATCCATCTTATCGGCCTTCAGCACATTCGCCTGAATCCAGTAGTAGGCTTTATCCGGAGAAGTCACCACCTGATATCCTTTTGCTTTCACAGCATCAGCAATTTTGCCCTGCAGCCCACTCATGTCTTTATCAGACGTGTTTTTGATCTGCAGAAATACCGTGCGTTCGCTGGCGGGTTCAAGCCAGATGGTCTCACTCATCTGAGTCTTCACCTCAAGGTTACGCTTCTTGATTGCTGTGCTCATCGCACCACACCCTGAAAGGGCCAGAGTGGAACTGACCAGTGCAACCATCATCAATTTTTTCATTTTCATCAATGTTCCTTCATATTGAATAAAACGTCATAATATACAAATTAAGATTCACTCATCATATCGTTTTGAACTATAACCATATGAATTACCACCGATATCCACACCAATACCTGACATAGGTAACCCTGTTGCAGGATTAGTACGATGAAAATCCATATTATCAAAATCCAGATGCAAATCATCATTAGTTTGTTCATTTACCTGAGATTGCATCCATTCTCTTACACTTACACAACCACTAACTCGCCTTAATTCGTATAGTGTACCAATGATAAAAACCATCAGGCTTAATAATGGAGAGAGTAAGGAAGATACTGGCATCGTTATATACCAAACGCCTTTACTAAACTTAAACTCATCCGACACATTCCGTTTTTTTCGTATTTGAGAGAACAACCAGATAAACAGTCCCTGCCATAGTACTATGAAGAACAGCATAAAAATTGTTTCGGCATTCTCCCAACCAGCCAGATAACAGGCGATAAACTGTATCACCGTTACCAGAGCAATATGGGTTAAACATCTCATTATCATCTCCCAAAAACAGTATTATTGCTTATACTTATCCTGATATTCCTTTGCCCTTTTCATAAGTTCCTGTGGACTGTCAGCCCCGGGCATTCTTTCCTGAGCCGACTTTTCTTCATTATATTTATTATTCTGAGATAATGCCTCTGTTTTATGGTGATTCTGCAGTTCAGAATACTGCCCTCTTACAATATTTTCCTCGCCACGTATGCTGTTCTGAGTATCACCTATATTCCCTTTATATTCTGTGACCATATTATCAACCTGATGTTTTACATCATTACGGATATTACTGTCCTGCGTTCTTTGCTCAATAATGGCCTGATGTCCCTGATGGTCAGCAATAATATCCTGACTGCCACCACCCGAAGGTACGCTCTCCATTCCTTTACCAATATCGCCACGGGATTCCCGCCAGGCATTATCAACACCAGGCTGTACCTGTTCCTGCACAAAAGACCAGGCCATCGCCCGACGACGTTCTGCAATCTCCGGTGAACTGGTGTTTGTCAGAATAGCTTCTGCATCCTGTGGCGCGTGTTTCATTACATACTGTGCAAACTGTTGCGACAAGTCTTCACTCATCTGCCCACTCATGCTTTCAGTACGAGATGCCATTTCAGCATATTCATGGCTGCGGGTCATATTCGTCGTGAACTGGTCGTAACTCTGCTTCGCTGAATTCAGGGCTGCAGACAACTGATCCACACGGGAATCAGCATTATTGTCAGTATGGCTGCCGGACTCACTGACCTTGCGACTGGTAAAGTAATCGCTGGCCTCTTTAAAGTCTTGTGTAGCTCTGGCATCGATATCATGACGAGCATTATGGCTCGACTGAGTATTACTACTTGCCGTATGCGCATCATTATCTTCCCAATCAATACCAGCGCGACCACCACCTTTAACACCTAAGCCGCCACCAACACCAAGAATTTTAGGTTTAACCCCCCATTCAGCATGAGCATCTCCATACATCCCGGCAGAAGCTCTCGTACTTCTGGATGCCAGTTCCTGAGTCGCCTGCTCATTACTGATATTATGCGCCTTCGCATAGCTTTCCACTGCACTGCGCATACGGCTAGCCATCATGGAGTCCTGTGCACTCATCGTACTGTCAGCACCACCGGTGACAGAGTCACTGCTCCCCCGGTTAGAACCAAACTGACTGAGCGTGTTCCAGGCACTGGCAATACTGTTGCTGAAACCATGCAGGGCACTTTCTGCTCTGTTCGATGCTTCCCGGGCCATTTCCTGTTGTGCCGCTGCAATCTGACGCGTTGCATTGATACCGACCGGTAAACGGGACATCGCTCCGCTTGCATCCATCACCATATTACCGTCACGGGTCTGTGTGGCGGTTGCGCCACTGCCGGTCTGGTACATCATCTGACCAAACGACGTGGTGCTGTTGGTGCTCCAGCTGAAGCCGTTCACGTTCTCCGTCTGCATGTTGCCGTAGGAGTAATTACCGTCAACCACACTGCCTGCTGCACTGGCGGTCGGGCTGATAGCAGAGGAAGCGAAATGGCTGTACGCACTGGAAAATCCTGCCCCGAGCCCCCTGACCATCATCCAGGATAATGGCGGGATCATCATGGAAAGATACCCGGCAGTGGAAGCCAGATCGGAGTATTTCAGTTGTATCTGTGAAATTTCAGAGAGCACCACCGGCGCACCATTCTGTTTCGCATAAAATGTCATGGCACTGTTCAGAATGGCGTACAAGAGTGGCCATGACTGCAGCCACATCAGGGCAAACACATAACCTTTCAGGACAGACAGCGTCAGTTTGTTGAATACAGCCGCCAGTACCAGGAGCGGGAAAATACCGATGGCGATCCCCGTCAGGATGGTCTGCGTCATGGGCAGTGTCCGCATCGCCACATGACCGATTGATACATGTGCCAGACGTTGTTTCTCCATCGATGACGTGGTGGCCAGATTCACCAGGCTGGCCGAATCACCATTACGTGCGGCATAACTGGTGATCCCCTCCTTCAGCGCATTGATGGTGACATTCTGGCGGATGATCTGGCTGGCTGATTTACTTGAGCCATAGAAGTAACTGTAACTGTCGCCAATCAGCGTACTGAACAGCAGGTTCGGATCAGGGCGGCCACCAAATAGCTGCTGGGCATAATAATGCCAGGTTTTTCCGCCACTCTGTGTGTCCAGATTCAGCTTGTCTTTCAGCGAAACCGAAGCGTCCTTACAGGTTACGAAATTATTATTGCTGTCATAAACGCCCCGCAGCGGGCTGGGGCGGGAAAAAATCAGCGTGTAGGGATCAGCGGAGGCCATCAGCTCCTCCAGCGTATATTTGTGGTTCAGGTAAATATCCCCCATCACGCAGTTCTGCACATAATCCTGGAAAAGATTGGCGATTTCCGGATTCCGGGACAAAAAGTCGGTGCTTTTTGATACCAGTTCTGCGCCAAACAGCATCCCCGTTTTGCTGTAGGTGACACTGTCCGGTTGCGTGAAGATCATCTCGTAACTGGCCACCATTGCATGCCCGATACGGGTCGTCAGTGAAAGTGGCATCGCCAGTCCGACCGGCACATTATCCACCCGGTGAACTTTGACCAGGTCACTGTTATCAATAATCTGCACCGATGTGCGGACATTAACCAGCAGGCTGATAAGCACAAACACGGCCACCCAGCCCAGCAAATCCATCACGTTGTGCCGCTGTACCCACATCACGGCCACCGCGAGAACAGACAATGTGAGCGCAATTTTTTCAATGGAATCCCACGTCCTGGTTCCCATAAAGGCGGCAATGGCGTTCAGGTTATTCCGCAACCACTCACCACCGGCAATCACATAAACTTCATTCACAGCGTGCTCCCTCCGAAGTGATAGTTGTTCTGGTAACGACTGAGCATGCGGGCGGAAAGCTGCTGACGCATGTAGCTCATCTGACGATCGACAACCAGCAGCGCATCCTGCTGTACCTGCACCTGTGACTGAAACGCCGCAATCTGCCGAGTGGCATCATTCATGTTGTCGTTAATATGTTCGATAACTGCTTCGTCATAATTTCCTGTGGCCACCATCGCCCGGGCCTGCTGTATCAGCTCCTGAATGTACTGCAGCAGGATGTCGTAACCGATATAGTCCGTCAGCTGGTAAATCATACTGTTGGAAACACCGAGCATCTGCGGGTCAACCAGGTATTTGAAGACGGGGATGGTGGTACTGGAAATAAAGCCTTTTTCCTTGTCATTCAGAGGCGTGTCACTGACCGCCTTGTTCTGAATGCTGGCCAGAAGTTTAGTAATCTGAGACTTCAGTGCATTATCCCGGCTGATGGTCACCGGTGTGTCTGCCACCACTTTCAGGCATTTATCAGAATCGTTGCAGTGATAAATTTTTGCTGTGCCGCCTTCCATCATGGCCCGGATAATTGAGCGGTCAGTGGTTCTGGCTGACAAGGGTGTGATTTCGCCGTTAGGACCAAACACCAGTGAGCCGGTCAGCGTCATCACAAACTCTTTCAGCTCTTTGTTGCCGTCAAACATTCTGTTTTTGGAAAGCGCATTCCACATGATGTTGATGTTTTTGGTCACCCGCTCCTTATCCTTGTCGCTGGCTTTATCCCTGACACTGTCAGATTTCCCGCCAACGGTACATCCCTGCCGGGAAGCCGCCCAGTCAGCAAAAATATTGCTCTCACCGGCAATGTCCTGACAGACTTTCTGCTGGGACACCTGCGTCCGGGGGAAGAGCCCGCCGATAATCCCCTGTGCCGCCTGGCAGGAACTGAGGTTCATACTGTTAATGTCGCTTGCCATTTTCTGCAGGAAGTCTTTTGCGGTTTTGATTTCCGGCACCGTTGTCTGCAGGGCAAGGTCAAAAAAGTAACCGGCAGCATTGCTCATAATCTGCTTAACAAAACGCTGCAGCTGCTCGCCATTAATAAAACTGAACGAGCCGAGATAGGCGTCGATGCCGCCACATCCGGCATTGATATCCGGCAGCGTCATGGAAATCAGCTGAACATTTTTGACCTGAGTACGGGCATACAGGGAGCCACCGTAAGCATAACCGGCGGCCTGCCCCTGCCAGACGCCCGGCTGTGTGGTATTGGAGGCGAAGCCCAGCTTGTTAAAGAACTGATTCATGTCGCTGTTCACATCCGCTGACGCTGCGGGTGTGACCGTCAGTAAAGCAGCACAAAGAACCAGAAGAGGTTTAATGCGTGGCATCATTCTTGCCCTCCCTTAATTTGTTCTCCCGGCGCATACGACATTTCAGCAGGAATATCCCGATATTTCCGTCCAGTCCTGCGGCTGTAATATATTTCAGACACCGAAATCCATCCCACAATTGCCCCCACAAAAAACACAACAGAAACAGAAAAGGTAAGGCACAGCGAAACGACAATTTCTACAGGGCTGGCGGGATAAAAAAGCCCCTGATGGATAAAGGGGATATTCAGGCTGACGATTATTCCCGTCGCGATGCCGGATATTCCGGCAATGAGTAACACCACCTGCTTATTTCGCACCTTTTTTCCCTCCGTACATCTGCAGAACGGTATCCATCCGCGCCATAAAACCGGCAGCATCCGTTGCCCCCTGTAAAAGCGGTAATGCCTCAAGCGTGTTGACGTTGACCAGGAAGGTGGTCGGTGTGGCCACCGGGATATTCGGGAAGAAGGTCTGCATCACGTCCGGTGGCACCGGCAATGCCTCCGGAAAGGCGGTATCCCCCTGACCATCCAGGGTGTAGGGAAAAACGGAAAAGCCGTACTGCTGTGCCAGCTGTTTCAGTACCGGGTCAAACTGGTGACAGTAAGGGCAATGCCCCTGCATAAACAGCACCACCTTCCAGTCGGCCAGGTTAACCTGCCTGCCGTTGCTGAGGCGGAACCAGCGGGGGGCTGGCTTTTCTGTCCTGGCTGACGTGCCTGCTGCCGGTTGTGCAGGCTGCGCGGCCATGCCCTGCGGATTCCAGAGTCGTTCAATTTCATCCCGGGTGGAGGCCTGCACGGCAGCGGCTGCCAGCAACAGGGTGAACAACAGTGATTTAATGAGAGACATGTCTGCCCTCCTGCTGCCCTTCCATCATGGCCTGTTGCCTGGCTTCCAGTGCCTCACGCTCTTCCCGGCTGACACGGGCAATCCATGCATCCAGCACCTGGTATGCGCCGAACAGCACAAGGATGGCCGCAATCAACTCCGCCAGAAAAAAAGCCATCCAGGGTTTGCTGTAAACAAGACGGGCGACGATATGAAACCAGACACCCAGGGAAAATACCCACATTCCCGTAATATCAAGCCGGGGTAAAGAGAATCTGCGTTTACTTATCATGTTAAACTCCGGTTATTATTTACATGAGAGTATTTATGTCTGTAATATTCGCGTTTGTGTGATATTAATCAGATCAACCTCATTATTTTGTATGGTTTTTATTACCGTTTTATATGACTTAGCCTGTCATAAGCCCCCTTATAAAAAACCACATCACTCCGGACCATACTGATGACAACATAATACAGATAAATATTCTTCTGAACCCGTCGAAGCTCGTAACGTTCGGTAATGAGCCAATAACCATTGGAACAACCATTGCTGCGCCCTGATTCATAATTGCACCACACAGAAACCAGAATCTGGCAGTCAGCACATATAAACACGCGATATTAATAACAAGGAAAACCAGTGAGCTCAGGAAAAACATTTTCCTGTCATTACGCTCAGAAAAGAAATAACCGGTAATAATGACAAATATTAACAGAACAACACCTGTAAACATTTTCAAATAATCTTCACTCATAAATCAAATCCGCGATTAAAAATTGGGTTTAAAATCTTCAGAAACGTTCAGGAACTGTTTTGCCAGGTCGTCCTGCGAAATAAAACCGTATGATAACGGGCGAACACTGCCCTGTTTCGGGTCAACCAGCATCATGGCCGGGAAATATTTCACGCCGAGGCGCTGCGCCTGCCCCTGGTCAGTCCGGGAATCCGGCAACAGCGGATTAATCACGCCATCCACGGAAACGGGAATAACACTCAGACCATAGGTATCCCTGAAGCCATTAATGACCTGCGCCAGCTGCCCGTCGATGGGGTCCTGCCCCCGGTAAAAGAACATGATGCCGTAGTGTTCAGCCAGTTTCGCAATGGCCTGTCGCTGCTGCACCTGGTCTGCCGCCAGCTGGTTCCGGACCGTGCCGTTGTAATGGCTGTACTGCAGGTTATAGTCCAGTTCGGGATGCGCCAGCATGGCTTTTTTGGCGCTCATGGTGAAAAGCCCGGCCTGCTGAGTCCAGTAATTCTGCAGCCGGAAATATTTCACAAAATTATCCACGCCGGGATACAGAATGGCTTCATACAGCGCCCGCTTTGTTGCCGTCTGCAGCACGGCCAGTTTCTGCATAATGTCCGGCTCCTGACGGGGGGCTGCAGGTACTGGTTTATTTTCTTTTTCCTTCGGATTTATTTTCTCGTTATACCACTGCCAGCCTGCATCTTTTCCTGACGCCGGAAAAATAAAGCAGCAGAGTAACAGTGGCAGTAATGCTTTATTCATCTTCATTCCTTTCATCACTTTTTCTTTCATCAGGTTTCTGCAGGTCAGTCAGGGCAGAAAAACAAAAATACAGAATAAACAGGAGCACACCGGAGTAAAAAATAACGAAAGCAGCAGCAAGTATCTCACCTGCAGTGGTTTCTTTTACCGTATCCCACGACCAGATAATTACCGGGGAAATGACAATCACTGTAATCAGAAGCCGGATAAGAAAATCAATAAAACGGTTCGACGTGAATATGACTTTCATCATTTTCCCCGGTTATTTTCCATACCTTACTGTCCTGCCTGTTTCAGCTGGTCAGCAATCTGCTCTTTCACTTTCTGCGTCAGAACACCACTGTCCGGGATTTTCTGGTTATTCATCAGGTCTTCGTAGAAGTTAGTGAAATCCAGTCTGTCGAACTGAATTTTCTGCAGCTCATCAACCGTAATCCCCCGACAGTCAGGATGCTTCGCACTGCCAAAACTGATACGCAGCTGACCGTTGCGCCCCTGCTGCTGGACTATCTGCGCCAGCTTCGAATCAAACTGACAGTAGCTGCGTTTTTTCTCCAGGCAGACACCCAGCACTTTCTTCGAACAGAACTCTCCGACACTGACGGTCAGTTTGTTTGATTTTGCTTTAGCCAGGGCCTTTTCATCACTGCTGCATTTGGCCAGCCCGATATCCTGTCCCCAGCCGCTGTCCTTACAGCAGTTGCTGTATCCGGCTGCAGCCTTCTTACAAAATTTCGCCTGACCGGTGAAAGCACGGACATCCACCCCGTTCAGCGCCGCAACATCCTTACCTGCTGCGGCCAGTGCCGCCAGCTGAGAAACGGCTTCGGCAAAATCATTACTCTTCCCGCTCTGAGCCTTATCGCATTCGCCATCGAGACAGAAGACGTCTCCCCCACAGACCATCACTTTCCCGGATGTTTTTGACTCACAGGAGTACGTGGCATATTCATGCAGACAGGCACCTTCTTCGGAGTAAAAGGCGCACTGGTGTGACACCAGGGTACAGGCAGGATTGTCGGTGTAGGTCTGACAGGTTCCCTTGTCTGCTGACTGTGTGACATACGTGTCCCGGTATGCCCAGCAGTTCTGGTACATGCTGTATGACTGACCGTCTTTCACCAGCGTCCTGTTCCCGCCAGCCTCCGTACATTCTGTTTTTGTCAGTTTCCCCAGCTCCTTGCTGAACGGGCAGCTTTCAGACCAGACAACATACGGGGTGTACGAGGCTTTTTTTACCCTGACAACCAGACGCAGCTTCATTGCCGTATGACGTCTGAATTTTGTATTCCCGACCCGGACGGGGTGAGATGACGTAAAAGCAACACCGGCAGTCAGTGTTTTCTGTACTGGTGTAAATGAGGCATCTGCTGAGTATTTGGCATTCCAGCTCAGTGGGGTTCCCAGTACTGTAATTGTCATAGGTACACTCTTCTGCAGGTAAGTACGACTCCAGCTGTAATGCGCATCGACAATTTCACCGGTAACGGGAGAGGTAATGGAGACAACATACTGACCATTCACTTCACGTGCAGGTAGCTGACTCATTTCATACTCCAGCGTCCGGGTTTCCCATGTGGTACTCCCCTGCAGCTCCATACGGGCAGTTCGTGTGCAGTACTGCTCCACCTGTAAATCCCGCTCACAGGTGTAATTCGTGTATTCACTCCGGCTAATCTCCTGCGCACTGCACTGCTGCCCGGTGTTTCCCACAATGCTGTCAGCCCGGTTCACCACATCCCTGCCGGTCTGGATAAACGGTGCATCCGGTGAAAGAATGTCTTTCGGCTTGTTCATGAATGACTCTGTGATGGTTTTTCCGGTTTCACCGGTCGCCCATTCCGTGGTGCCGTCATTTTTCAGGCCGCCATCCCCGCCGGCAGTCATGCCACCGTAATATTTTGTCTCGTCCGGATTCGCGTTATAGCCGGGGATACTCTCCTGTGGCTTAAAGCCCTGAATACTGCTGCTTCCCTGTCCTTTGATCTGGTGAGCAAAATCAGAGCCGGCCCGGTAATCACTGTTGCTGTCAGCCTGTGCCATGCCGGCAACCAGAGCCAGTATCAGAGGTAAAATACGTTTCATTTCCCGGAGTCTCCTTTCCCTGCCAGTAAATCATGAGCCACCTGCCGGCAGTCACCCGTGGCGGCCACTTTCTCCAGCGCCTGGCCGACCCGCAGGTTTCCCCGGATGATGTCGTATCCCTGACCGCAGAACACCACCAGTGCCGGTACACTGCGAATGCCGTACTGTGAAAACAGCGTCGGGTCGATCTGAACACCATCAGTCGCGCCGTCTTTCACCAGGGACAGCACGGCTTCAGCGGTGGTCTTCAGGTCATTGTTCACCATGCCCCGCAGTGTGGCGGGTATACCGTAGTGCCGGGTTTCGCCCAGCATTCGTTTCAGCCCCTCTTCGGGAATGGAAAACGACACAAAATACAGAGCACCCTGCCGGGGTTTCCCGTCCTGCGAAGCCTGCTGTTTACGAACCAGCTCATCCAGGAAATGGTTATCTGAACGCTGAAGGGGGTTTTCCAGCACCTGTTTCTCCGCCCAGGCTTTCAACTGATGGTCAGGTTTTTCACGCAGTTGTCTGCTTAAATTTTCCTGCTGCTTCAGGAACTGGCGGTTTTCAGGAGTGTTCACGTTTTCTGACGCCATAACCGCCCCGTTCAGCATCATCAGCAGTGCTGCCAGAGATTTCATACTCAGCTTCATCATTCACCTCACAGGAATACACAGTTACGTTTACGCCACATCAGGTAGCCGAAGTTTTTCTTTGTGTTGGGCGGATTTTTCCCGGTTTCCCAGCGGGTCACGCTGCGCCCGAACGGGTGGCACTGTCCGCTGTCCGGGTACATATTCACCATCTGGTAACGCCAGCGTTCTTTGGGCAGGATTGGGGACGGATATTCATTACAGACGGCGTTATTTTTCCCGATGGTTTCCATAATCATGCCCTGACGGTGCAGCTTGAACGCCATGCGTTCACTGACCAGCAGGGAGGACTGCAACGGACTGGACTCATTACTCACCCAGCCATTGAACGGGTACATACTGCCCTGCGAACCGGCACACCAGAACAGAACATCGAGAGGCATATTAAAGGCGCTGGCAATGGCATCTGCTGCACAGGCCCCCTGTGCTATCGGATTGGCAAAGATGACAGCTTCCGGATTGAGAATGGTGGTCAGGCTGCTGTCCGTCCAGGTGGGGTCAATTTCAGAAAGATAAGCGATATCCAGGTCACCACCTTCCAGACAGCCCAGCGATGTGATGATGTTAAGCCAGTACGTCAGCGGGTATTTGTACCAGTGAACGTGATAGAACGCCCCGTTCACCTGCTTCTCATCTTTTTTCGCCGTTCCCTGTGCCGTTTTACCAAAAGCCGGCAGGCTGAAGCCCAGGTTAACCATGCATCCCGGTGACCGGGTGACGTCCGTCAGCGCCATCGGCTCCCAGTAACCAATGGCCAGCCCGATACGCCTGAACAGCGGCGGCGGTGCCGGACAAATCTGAATGGGCATCGACGGGTTCGCCGTGTCGGGGACCTTACCCTGACTGACTTTGATACTGCCCAGCGAGAGCGGGAAAATACAGCTCCAGCAGATATCCGTGATCGGGTTTACAAAACGCCCCTCACAGGCAGAATCCGCAGACGCTGCAGGGACATGACCGGCGAGAAGGAATAACATCAGCAGCCACAGGCTTCGCTTCATTTTCTGCCCTCCTCTGCCGGAATAAATTCCACCTTCAGGAAGCGATCGCCGGGAACGGCGCTCACCCGTGCCGGGACCTGATCAATGCCGAGGCGCTGGCAGAGCACACCGTTCTGGTCAAAGTAAACACGGCTGTCCAGAGACTTCTGCATCTCCGGGATACTGCCCTGCACGAGGATAATTTTGCTCTCCAGTGTGGGCGGCGTCTGGCGTTTCATCCAGGCCACCTGCGCCGGATCATCGCCATTGATGAAATACAGCGTCTGGTTAAAAGGAACATACTGCAGCGGATTCATCACTTCACCCTGACGGGCAAACACCCGCCCTTCGTTATCCCGGATATCCGCAGCCAGTCTGACGGACGGGTCAAACAACCGGCTACCGTATTTCTCCGTGCGTCCGATACCGGGCACGGCAGGGGGCCGCAGACTGTTGCGGATCACCCGCTCCTTAAAGGCATCCATTTTCCGGCCCATCTCACCGGACTGCTCCAGTGCCGTCAGGCGCTGCATGATCACCGTCAGCATGTCCGGCTCCTTTACCGGCCACAGATCGCCCCAGGTACCAAGATCGGCGGCGGCCACACTCTGCCCCCATATCAGCAGGGCAATCAGCCCCCGGCATCTCATGGTTCCGCCCTCATTCGCCGGGCAATATCCTGCTGGATTTCCCGGGTGATATCCGGTGCCCCCTGTACCACAGCAGGCGACACCAGAATGACCGCGTGGTGTTTCTGCTGCCACGCCTGCAGGCTGGCTTCCAGTGCCGTGTTAAAACGCGCTGAAAGGGCTTTTGACTGCGCTTCTGACAGTTGTTTCTGACTGGCGCTGTCAAAAAACGCATCCACGGTCTGTTTCATGTTGAAGGCGACAGTCACCGGTGCGTTCAGTCTGACAATGCCGTAACTGACGGCTGCGTTCAGTAACACCATTGCCAGGCATCCCGGCACCGTCCACCACCAGTGGCTGCGTCGTTCTGCCGTGACGTCGGCGGGTTTCTGCGTTGAACTCATGCCACACTCCTGTATTTCTCATGTTCTTCCAGCCAGGCTTCCAGCGAAGCCATCTCCGGCCCTGACTTCTTCCACGCCAGCTGCCACACTGCCTCATGAATACTCAGCCCCTCTTTACGCTTCTGCTGCACAAACTCAAAATCCGGGCCGTCAGAGCTGTACATGGCGCGGCTTAACGGGTCCACAAACAGACGGTGCCAGGAGGAATGGTTTTCCACCTGCAGCAGGAAGGAACTGAACCACTGGTCTTTGGCCGCACCAAACTTACCAATCATGTCGCGCTGCAGTGGCAGGAACTGGTCCGGATACAGTTGGTTGTATTTCGCGAACTCCTTCGCACTCTGTTTGAGGATAATTTTGTAGGAGGAGTTACCCCATGCCGCGCGGGCAGCACTGGAGGCCTTATCAGAGTCAAAGTCGACGATGTTCTGTGTGATGGTGATATAGGCACCGGTATGACGGCGGGCCGTACGGTAGCCTTTCTCAATAAATTCACCGACCTTGTGATTTTTGAAGTCCAGCAGACGCCAGCCTTCATCAATAACGTTCAGTTTCTTGAGGTTACGCGGCGTGCGGTACATCCTGTTCTCGATGTAGATAATCAGGGAGAACATCACCGCAACCAGCAGTGACGGACGGTCTTCCAGTCCGCCCAGCTCCAGCACCACCATTTTTGCGTCATCCCGCAGGGACGGCTCATCAGAGTTAAAATACTGGCCGTAAGTGCCGTTGGCAGTGTACTGGTCAAGCAGCACAATCATTTCGTCCAGACGGCTGCGGATAGTCGGTGACTCGGCATACTGCTCGCTGTCACTGGCGTTTTTCAGGAAATCCACCACGTCATCAATACGTGCTCTGTTCTCTTTGGCCAGCCAGGAGGCTCTGACCGCCTGCAACAGCAGACCTTCATGCACTTCATCCAGGTTACCGTTGGGGCTGGCCATCACTGACAACTGGTCACGGACACGCTCCGCTGACTGGTCAATATCGGTGATGTTCGCAAACGGGTTAAAACGCAGGGTTTCACCGTCCAGATACACCCCGCCCATGTTCTCACACAGGGACTTGTATCCATCCCCCATGTCGAACACCACGGCAAAGCCTCCGGAGTCCAGCACGCTGCGGATAAGTGGCTGTATCAGCCCGGTTTTACCGGCCCCGGAGGTGCCACAGACCGCCATGTTGTAGTTGGTGTTATTCATCCCCCGGAAGAAAATATCGATAAACGCCAGCTGGTTACGGTAGGTGGGTGCCAGCAGACCTGCCGGTGTCAGGGGGTTATCCGCCACTAACGGCATCAGGTTGGCAACATTAAAGCTCTCTGCGCGCTGAACCACTCCGGCCTCTTTCAGCTGTTTAAACAGCCCTTTCCCGGCCATAAAGGGCAGGCAGGTCAGGAAATTGCGCATGTGGTTAAAGCGCGGTGAAATCAGCTCAAAACCGTTTTTACGAAAGCTGTTCAGGATGTCCTGCTCCACTTCCAGCGCCGTTTCATTATTGTCCTTGCAGAATGCTGTGATGTTGAGGAAGTAGGACACCACGGAGGACTGACCGGAGCCCAGCCGCTGACGCAGTTCCCCCCACTCCTTCGCCTCTTTCTCCACGGACGGAAACCATTTGGCATAGGAGGTCTTCGACTTTTTCTCCAGGTCCATGTACTTCAGGTTGGCTTCGCTGTGGGTTTTCACCTGGTCTTCCACCACCAGAGTCAGCGTCAGGATGAACGGACAGGAGATGGACAGTTCCGGGTTCAGCAGGTTGCTGTAGTTGTCGGCCACGTTCCACAGGAAGGCGCTTTCCGGGTTACGGGCCAGATGGAAATTCAGGATGCGGGCCGTGCTGTTCCTGCCGTTCTCACGCAGGCCCAGCGTCAGGTAATCAGCCCGGACTTTCAGATCAAAACTGTCCTCCACACACTGATAATTCAGATCAGAATACGGGTCCAGCTGACGTCTTTTCGGGTACAGGGAGTCCGGGTTATGGTTAATCATCTCCCCGACAATATCGATAAAGGCCTGTGCATCCACCGTCTGTGTGGTGATACTGGCCCCCTGTAACGACGCCCGGATGATTTTCACCAGGTTTTCCATTTCCAGAATGTCGGCCCGGCTTTTTTTCTTCGAAGGAGAACAGTACGAGATAAACACCCGGTAATGGCGCAGGGTCAGGGGCAGATTCATCCCCTCCGGCAGCGGAAACTGTGTCGCTGCCGCTTTCATATAATAGGCCCGGGTAATGGCGTTAAACCGTTCAGCCTGTTCACCTGACCAGGAGAACTCACGCAGCCCGTATTCAATCCTGTCACCAACCAGCTGACTGGACATCAGATGGATACACAACGGAATACCGCGCGGCAGTTTGGTGCGCAGCATGTGATCGAGGGCCTCCACAATGGACTCATTCGCCCCATTGATGGGGATGGCTTCCAGCATAAAGCCCATCGTGGTGTCATTCATGAACAGACCGGATTCCTGGTTGTAATCACGGTACGGCAGCAGACGGCTGAACTGCGGGAAGCTCATTTCGCCCAGAACTTCATTGGCCTTTGCGGATTCGTCAGGCAGTTTCAGTGCTGTGACGAGGGAGTTAACCGCCTGAGTGACGGCCTCAAGTGGGTTATTCACATGAATTCCTTAGTTGAAAAATAAAGCGAGAAATGCGGTAGCCATGAAGGGAATACCTGTAATTAACGCGCCATTTCCCGGCGCATATACAAAGATTTCTGTTTTCTGAATATCCACTCATGTTCATCCGGAATTAAATCACTATGTTCTGCGACTGACTTATGCATAATGTTTTCTCTGTCTTTCCTGATACGCCTGACATTCAACGCACAACGTCACACCGGGAAATATTTTCCGCCGGGCTTTCGGAATAGGATTTCCGCATGCTTCACAGAGATAAACAGGAATACCATGAGCATTTATTTTCTGGCGTATCCGGTTTATTCCTGTCATGGTCAGTTGTTCTGTCACTGAATATGCTTCATCGGCTTCATCACTCACGGAATATTCCTCCCGACATGTTCTGACACGCTACCGCCCATCCCTTTTCACGCACAGGGCACTCGTTTTACAGGCAGATTTTGAATACAGAAAGCCCGCCGGCATTGCCGGCTGATATACAACTTCAGGGCCAGTTAATTAATACGTGGTTTTCCCCACGCAGACGGTTTAATAACAAAAAACACGCTGGATGGCTGATGATAAACATCCTGGTTATCAATATAAGGCGCTATCCATAATGCTGCCGTCTGCTCACCCGTTCTTAGCGGACGAGGAGGTGTTACCGGCGTAACTGAACTGACCGGAACAACCGTTTTCACTTCCCGGGCAGCGGTAAACAGCGGGCGTGGTGCCAGCAGTTTCTGCTCCAGATGTGCTGTCACCGCAGGTCTGCTGCCGGACGGAGTGGTCGCGGTGACGGTCTGCACCGGCATTGTCCGGAAGTTCCATTCAGCCAGGCGCGGCAGTGATGCCGCAACCGGCTTTGCTTCTGAGGACTGCTCCAGTTTTTTGGCCTTCTCATTGGCCTGCTCCATCGTCATACAGGTATCGGATGTGGTGGCGTTACACTCAAATTCCGTACTGGTTCCGGCACAGCCGGAAAGTAATAAGGTCCCCAGCAGAGGAATAAATAAAGAAATCTGTTTCATTGTCCCTCACCTTTCTCATCGCAGTTCACAAAATCCTTCTTCAAATCCCTGACCGTACAGGTTTTTACAATGTCAGGATTTTCAAAAACCGTACTCCGTGATGATTTATAAACATATGCCACAATGCGTTTTCCCCCCGCATCAGGTTCTGGTGCACTGACTTCACATAACGGAGGTGTTATTCCGGACTCATACAGCACCGGATAATTTATTTTTTTGACGCTGCCATCAGAAACCAGCTTATTCATCGAAGGGTTCCTTATATTTCTGAATTCTTCATCACACCGACAGCAGTCATATTAAAATTGTCCGGCAATGACTCAGAACCGAATTTCTCCGGTGCAGGAAGTACGATTCTTGTGGCGCAGTTACAGAGAACAGCATGCATAAAATCATCTGACACGGTTTTACCCGGCACAGAGAGGGCTGTAATAACATTAATATTACGCATGTTCATTTTTATCTCCGTTGTTTCTGTTTGTTCTGTCATCAGGAAGATAAGCAGGGCATTTCCTGATTTTTCCCGGCAGGGAAGCGTCTTCCGTATAAACTTCCTTCAGATGTTCATCTGCGGTTACCACCCGGATACATTTCATTTTTCCGGGTCGCACCGGATATTTCCCGGTGATCGCTGCCAGCGAGACATACATCAGTGCCAGTGTTGCCCATAATGCGGTGACCAGTTGCATCAGTGACCGGTCAGTCTCCCTGACATAATCTGCAGCATCAGCCGCGCGGTAATGGCAGATATCCTGTATTTCTGATCTGCCTGAAGAATCAGAGGAAGAAAACCAGCATTCACTGACCGGGAACTGTCCGGCAGGTGCTGTTTGTCTTACGAAGTTAATCTCCTTAACCAGTAATTTCCCCGGCGTGGTGTTGTCCTTCCATAAAACAAACAGAGCCATCAGGGCCATTGTGGCCAGTGGCAGAATGACGGTGTACTTCAGACACCAGAACAGTCCTCGCAGAACCCGGGCGACAACATACCGGGCGGCATGGCACGCCTGACGGGACGACATATTATTTGCCATCGTTGCCCCCTCCCTGGCTGCCGGACATAAACTGCTGCGGATTCAGGTTGCCCAGCTGCTTCAGCATCTGGTCAGTATTAAAGCCGTTAAGATGACTTTCAGCCGATGGCGGAACAGGAACCGGACTTTCCGGATTGTCTTCTTCCGCTCTGCTCTGCGTGCGTTCCAGCGCCATCTCTTCCACGGTTTTCAGCTGGAAGCCGTCCTGGAACACCACGGTCACTTCGTTGCCCGCACCAATCGGTATCACCGGGTGATACTGTTCGGCACGTTTGATGTAGTAGTCACTGAGCGTCTGTGCGGCTTTCGATGCGCCGCCACCGATACCCATTTTCAGGACATCACCAGCCCCGTAAGCGGCTGTGGCACCCAGCCCGACAGCCGGCTGGGAGGCGCGCTCCATTCCCTGACCGATACCGTCAACAAATCCCGCGCCCCATGCCCAGCCGAGGATTTTGCCGTTACGCATCACCACTTCGCCCTTGATACCGTTTTTACCCCGGAAGCTGACATGCCCCTTAATCGGCATATCAATAGTTTTGCCGTCCTTCAGGCAACTGATATTGCGGGTGCGTACAATGGCACGCTCACTGGACACATCCCCCCAGGCTTCCAGACCCACAAAACATCCCGTTGCGTCATACGTCTTGCTGTTCGGCATTTCCACCAGGCCGGTGATACGCAGCTGCATCGGCACCGTGGATTCATTACCGGTGACAGAGGCATTGGCATCCGCCCCTTCAATCAGCATGGCTTTCGCAAAACTTCCTGACGGAATGTACGGCAGTGATGGTCCCTGTTTTCCCTCATTACGGGTAAACACCTTACGCTGTATCCGGTTAGGCACCGGCACAGACTGGTACGTCACCTGTGGTGGTGGCGTGACACCATTCCCGGGATAAAACGCCGTCGGCGGTGGAACAGCAACGCTGCCCTGCGGCGGGAAGGATACGGGGGTGTTTCCTGGCTGTGGTTCGCCTTCCGGGCCGGGCGGTGAGGCAGGAATCTGCGGTACAGGCTCACCGGTCGCCGTGACGGGATTAGCACCCAGGGCTTTTACCTGCTCTGCCAGGGCGGCATTGTCCTGTCCCAACTTTTCAATACGACGCTGGTCATCACCGCGCTGTTTGTTCAGAACATCCAGCTCACGACGGATTTCCTCATACTGCTTCTGCATCTGCGCTGCCGTCACCTGCATCTCGGTGGTGGCATGCTGACGCACCTTGTCATCAAAGGTCGTATCCACCACACCGGTCATATCCGGCACAGGCTCCTGTTCAGCCACGGTTTCACCGTTACCGGACATGTCCACATCAGACAGATACAGCGCACCACCAATCGCGGAGGCTGCACCGACAACCACAATCCCCAGCCACAGGTACTGCTTGCGTTTCACAATGGTATTGATACTGGCCATCAGTTGCCCTCCCCGTCACGGATGACATACACATCCATGCGCGCACCTGCCAGTAACTGGCTGGCAGGCTGGCTGAACATCACGGCACGGGTTCCCGGCTGCCAGAAATCACTTTCCCGGATATTCAGGGCAGACAGCGTTTTATTTTCCACGGTAAAGCGGACCATCTTCAGGTGATTCCCCATCCATACTGCATCTGCCACTGAAGACAGACCCGCAGGGGCCTTCAGGGTTTCCTTTGTCACAGGAACCTGATACCAGCCTGCAGGTAATTTTCCGCCACGGACAGCCTGGCTGATGGTCACAAGCAGGGATTCGTAAGGCGTGGACGTTTCCCACGCGCCGGCTTCTTCTCCGGTTCCGCGCAGGTCACTGACCAGCTGAATGGTACGCCCCGCGCCTTCACGGGGAACGGCCTGAATGGAAAGGTTCAGACCCCGCTCAGTTTCCAGAATGAACGTAAAGGGCTTTTTGTTGACGGTGGCCACCACCACACCGCCGGAAGCAGTCTGCTCATTATTGGTCAGGGCACCATCCAGACTGTTCACGGCAATAATCCGGTCACCGGGAACGGTAAACAGATTCGGGCTGGTATTACTGATGGCAATACTGGCCTGACCACCGTTCACCATTGGCACCACTGTGGGGGCCAGCGTACCGGCTCCGGCCATCACGTTGCAGGAAAAAAACAGGCCGCCGAATATTATTGCTGTATTATTTTTTCTCATCGTCTGTTTCCCCGAAATTATCCAGCCAGGTCACCCCGTTTTCCCGCTTCAGAATAAGGATGTAATGTTTGATATCAGTGAAAGGTTTTGAATCACCAATCCAGGTTTTAAGCACTCCACGAATTTCCACACGGCCATACTGAGGCCAGACACGGACACTGGTCTGGAAAAAAGCAGAATTCACGTTATCGTTTTTAATACGCTGGGCTTCTTCGGCCAGAATAACTTTCATCTGGTTCTGTGCCCCCGGACGAATATATTGCAGAAGCGCCTGATGTGAGGCATCGACAGTTTCTGATGAAACATTCAGACGGAGGGCAATAAATGACAGCGCCATCTGCTGTAAATAAGAGGCATCGGCACTATTCTGTGACACGGCAAAGGGGGCATTAAATGCCATTGGCGTCACCGCAGTGCGTTGCTCATTCTGAAGACGGTAGTTATTCACCCCCTGAATGACGTTAACAGAGAGGCTGAGAACAATAAGCACTGACATAAATATAAAGGCGATGGCCATTACACGACTGGTACTTAAACGGGCACCGTGTTCCATATAACAATCCTGGTATCAGTTCTATTTAATCCACTGCCGGAAACACGAATCGGGAACATTATGAAAAATACCGCGCAGCAGGGCTGTTGGCATATACCAGTAAATCAGGTCACGTAACCAGGAACTGCCCCGCCCTTTTTTCAGTTTTTTAATCCCGAAATAAACCAGAACCGCGGCACCAATACCGAACAGATATTTCGATGTTGTGATACCCCAGCCAATACAGATTGCTGCGGGGATCAGTTCATCCAGTGGCAGGCCAAACCAGCGGCTCTGGTTGGTCAGTGTTTCCGGGAAACGATATTTCTTAAGTTTATTCTCGTCTCCCGACATCGTTTTATTTCCTGTCAGAGGCCAACGACGGCCATACCCACAGCAATAAATACAGAGATGATGGCAAAACCGGCCAGGAACTTGACGTTTTTGGTCATCATGTACATGACAGCACCGACCAGAACTTCAGCCAGAACAACCCATTTAACAACACTGGAGTCCTTACCGAAGGTCGCCTTAACCGTGGTGTTACCGCTTGCCATCAGGTCCTGACCACTACTGCCGGCGGCCATCGCCAGCTGCGGGAAGAACATCATCAGAACAGCAGCCGGGATCACAGCGCGAGCCAGGCGAAGCATATTCAGACGAGAGGGTCTGAAAGAGAAATACTTTTTCAGACGGGTAAATTTAGAAAAAAACGACTTATTTCTGACGGGCGCAGAAGCACCCTGAACACTTAAAACGGCGTCCATATTATTCCTCTGTTTAATATTGATAGTAAAAAATAAAACTCTTTATATATCGTCGATGTCTTCAGCTTCCTCCTTTACTAAAGATGCATTATAAAAGTCGGGAAAACGATTGAGATGATCTTTTAGTCTAATGAACACCTCATTAGTTTTTGTTCTTCCGCTACGATCCCTGGCTGCTAAAAGTTTCTGATTAGTTGTCTCATCCAGTATTAATAAGACTTTGTTACCTGGTGCGGCTCTGGTTCTCCCTCTGCTCACGTTCCCTCCGCATAATTACTTGAGATAATAAAATATAATCATATAAATCATCTTTAATGAAAACAAAAATAGAGTAAATTATATTAACAAAAACGGGAACCAATGGTTCCCGCAAAGTAACAATAAGTTAACAGCTTATCTTCCCAATATTTCTTTTACTTTAGCATATAAAGGAAGTATCCTTTCCGTTCTAATCATTTCATCCAACCAGAGATCTCTAGAACTAAATCCATATCGTTTAAATAATTTCATGGTTTTCTTCTTTGATTTAGACACAGTGATGTTCATCTTTGCTGATGAATAATGATGGCTAAACCCTATCAGATATGGCTCAATACCTACATATTCATCAGAGGGTACAATTAATTCATTGGAGTATTTAGACACAACAAACGATGACAGATTATCATTTGCTACCCCAATAAACCTCCAGATAAAGAAATAGCCGCATGGTGTTATAACACTTTCTATGATCACACTCCATAACGTATTATTAAGTAATATGTCATTATTACAATTTACACCATAAATAGAAGAGGATGATACAATCTCTGCTCTAGATAACTGTAATTTACATTCCAACGTTAAACTATCAAACCATTCATCACATGAATTAAATGACGATCTGATAAGTTTTTCAAAACAGTTATTTTCCTTAATAAAAGAACCATCCTCGAAGCGGACACATACAGGATATTTTAAAAACGAAATAGCCTCTCCAAGACTATGAGGGAAATGCAATTGACTGATGAGTGCTCTTTCTCTACGATCCATCGCACACATAGGAACCTCCGTTAAGGATTCTATGGACAGTCGATGCAGGGAGTGGCTGCTCCCTGCATCGGCGATTTTCAGTTTCAATTTTTAACGTGGCATTAACAACGTAATCAATATACTAATTACTCTGATTATTGTCATCAGTTCGAACCATAAAAAACTCTGATATTTGAACAAAGTCAAAATTTATTTCCCTTTATTCATCATCATTTTTTGGAAAGAACCTTTCCATCTCAACCGACACCTTCTCTCTGATATCTTCAACCATATTGGCATATTCAAACTTCGGGTTTCCGGAAACATGAGGGCTAAGAGACTCAATACCTAAAATCTTTGCCACTGTTGACTGCGTTTTTACAACACATTCAAGAAGAAGTTTATTAAACTCTGCCTGATTAAATGCTGATTCTTTTCGTTCCATCTGCGCTTCATAAACTCGCAATCCTAACTCAAGCAACATAGAGGCAATACTTGAATAACTAACATCTTTCTCTTTTGCTCCCTCTGCTCGCCTCTGCACAGCAATAGCATTTATTTTTTCAGACACATGGTCATTAACATAAACCTGAATTTTGGCCATAATACACCTTATTTATCTTCCTAAACAAACAATATGTTTTCGTGCTCTCTATTCTGCACCTTACGACGAATCGCCATTAGATTCATCATACTAAAATCACGATTCACTATACGAATCAGCAATCATCAAATGACGAATCTAATATAGATTCACGCGACAAGTAAATAGATGTTTTCAAAAAAAATAGTCATTACTGAATCATTGACAATTCGTGATAGATTCACCATCGAATCTATCACGAATCCCTGCAATATAATTCAAAATTATATAATATAAATACACTTCATTAATTACATGATTTAAAACACAAATCAGCAAAAACTTGTTTTTGCGTGGGGTGTGGTGCTTTTGGTGGTGAGAACCACCAACCTGTTGAGCCTTTTTGTGGAGTGGGTTAAATTATTTACGGATAAATTCACCAGAGGTGGAAAAATGAAAAAATGGATGTTAGCCATCTGCCTGATGTTTATAAATGAGATCTGCCATGCCACTGATTGCTTTGATCTTGCAGGCCGGGATTACAAAATAGATCCTGATTTACTGAGAGCAATATCATGGAAAGAATCCCGTTACCGGGTTAATGCCATCGGTATTAATCCGGTAACGGGATATGGCAGCGGACTGATGCAGGTAGATTCCCAGCATTTTAACGAACTGGCCCGCTATGGAATTAAGCCGGAACATCTGACAACAGATCCCTGCATGAACATTTATACCGGTGCTTATTATCTGGCAATAGCCTTTAAAAAATGGGGCGTCTCCTGGGAGGCCGTTGGTGCATACAATGCTGGATTCAGGAAGACCGAACGCCAGAACCAGAGACGTCTTGCCTACGCATCAGATGTTTACCGGATTTATACCGGGATAAAAAGCAGTAAAGGTATCCGGATTCCGGCCACGAAGAAATCACTTCCGGAAATTAACAGCGTGCAGAACAATTAATCTTACAGGCATTGTCAGATACCGGTTATGCCGCAAAAGCGGCATGGAAGGCCACACACAAAAATATCATATGAGTGACAATACTGACTGGCCGAAGCCCCGCGAAGCAGTAACCCATCTTATATATACCCGGTAACTGCGCAGCCTCCTGCCAGACCATTTTTCGCGGGCACAATATTTACAGACAACCGAAAAGCCAGTTGATGAAATTGAGGTATATCAGACGACACAGCGATGCCGAAGAATGATAATATAAGTAAAGCCCCGAAATTTTTTCGGGGCTTTACTTATATTATCATGACTTCCACTTTCTGAACTGTTCGGCAATCACCCACAACGCCTTGTTGATTCTTATATCACCATCAATACCTGTAATGGCTCTTGTCCTGGTATTTTTCCCGGAGGCACTTCGCCCCGATAATCCACCTTTTATCATATTCTCCTGAACCCGCTGCCAGGTTGTCCAGAGATCGTTCTGTTTATCCTCCCAACGACGGGGAGTAATTATTTGTTCAGGCGTCACTGGCGTTTTATTTTCATCTTCATACCTGACCATCAGTGCAGCTCTGCCAAATAAATGTTGCTCGTCACTGTTAAGATGAATTTCTTTCATCACCTCCATATTATCAGTGACCTTATCAAAGACACCGAGCACTTCATACGCGCCCTCTATAACCTGCCCGACAATATCACCTTTATGTGGAACGCGGATTTCGCCAAAATTATTTCCGCACACCAGGCCATTTGTGCAGACAAAACGAAAAATTCCGGGGATCATCTGATAACTGGATGAACCATCATGTGAATTAAGCAGGATAATTTCAGGAACTTCCTGCCCGTTAATATGCCCTTCCCTGCGAAGACGTAACATATGTTTACTGTATTCGCGACGTCCCAAATCACGAACCCGACTCTGACAGGCAAAGAATGGCTGGAAACCTTCATCACGTAACTTATTGATGATATTGATTGTTGGAATATACGTATAACGTTCACTCCGGGACTCATGTTTATCACCGGAAAATACCGAAGGCACGAACTGCATTAATTCATCATCCGTTAAAGGACGTTCACGGCGGATGGAATTATACCGACCAAAACGGGAAGCTAATCGCATAACAGCTACTCCTTTATGAAAGAATAAATTTAATAAAAAATTTTTCCGCTTAATATCATCCCCCCTGGTCACCATTAACAAGATTGCAACAATCAGGAGAGATATTCATCACATCCGGTCAGCAGATCGCCCGGATATCGAGGCCGGCACGCTTAATCTGACGCAGGAACTGTTTGAAGTGATCGGCTTCCGCAATGTTGATATGGCGGAACTGCGTATCCACACCCCGGCTGAGCGCGTAGCTATAGCTGAAGGCCATCTTTTCCGGGTGGCTTTTGCGATATTTTTTCAGCTCAGTCAGGCTGCTGAATTCCAGGACGTCCCACTCTTCCCCGGTGTTTTTTTTCTTCCCGGCAACAAGAAGCGTGTACGACGCGGTGTTAACGTGGATATTTCGGGTACTCATCCTGCTTTCTCCTCTCTCTGGTTTTCAGCCCCCATCATCTTTTGAGTTTCGGGAGCCGCGGTTTTGACGTTTTGCGGGGACCTGCCTTTTGTTCCCTCCGGTATTCACCATCACCTTTTTGAGAACCTTCGCCGCAAGGGGCATCACTGCCACGGCCGGAAACGACTGTCCGGGGGCAGACCGCAAAAGTTTTTGCCTGCTTTTGGGCAAAAAGTTTTGCAGGATGTACATTTCACCCCTGGACTGGCGGAGACGGTTGTGGCTGTATCAGCCCCCGGCGACAGGGGCTTAAACAGGTGAATGGCACCGGACAGAACAACGGGCAGGGACCCGCCGCAACGACGTGAAGCGCGGTTTGCGAAACGGCGTTGCCCCTTACATCCCGGCGGCCTTTTGCCGGGATGCCGGGAGCGCAGGCCACGGCGCGACAGAGGCGGCGCGACCGGAACGGTCGCTGCAAGCCCGGGGTTTCGCGTCAGGGATGGAAGCCCGCCAGGGCGGAGACAGCTTCGCTGGCTCCGTTCACGACAGCCCGCCCCGCCAGGGGGACGCCCGGAAAAGACACTGCCAGGAGAACAACAAAACAGACAGGAATCAGGGCAGCAGTAATCAGAGTCAGAACAGGAGGAAAAAGAGAATAATCAAAGGGAAGGTGATGTGATTTCTGACAGGTCATAAACAGAGAAGGCGGAGGAAAAGAACGGGCGCCGCAGGCGCACGTTCATCCCCGTTCCCAGAGGGAAACGGCCTTCCTGGCAGTCTGGTTGTTCATGCCCGTACAATGCCAGCAAGGAGAAAGGGGCCACCGGCGAACCAGCAGCCCCTTTATAAAGGCGCTTCAGTGCAGTCAGACCAGCATCAGCCCTGAAAAGGCGGGCCTGCGCCCGCCTCCAGGTTGCTACTTACCGGATTCGTAAGCCATGAAAGCCGCCACCTCCCTGTATCCGTCTCTGTAACGAATCTCGCACAGCGATTTTCGTGTCAGATAAGTGAATATCAACAGTGTGAGACACACGATCAACACACACCAGACAAGAGAGCTGCGTGGTAGTTTCATGGCCTTCTTCTCCTTGCGCAAAGCGCAGTAAGAGGCTATCCTGATGTTGTCTAAGCATGCAGGGGCCTCGTGGGTTAATGAAAAATTAACTACGGGGCTTTTGTCCTTCTGCCACACAACACGGCAACAAACCACCTTCACGTCATGAGGCAGAAAGCCTCAAGCGCCGGGCACATCATAGCCCATATCCCTGCACGCTGACCACACTCACTTTTCCTGAAAATAACCCGCTCATTCAGGCTGTTTACGGGTAATCTGTGTGATTGTTGCCGCATCACGCTGCCTCCCGGAGTTTGTTCGGCACCATCCACCGCTCCATCTCACGGACAGCGTGACCGGCCTCTCTTGCTGCAAGACTGGCTTCCGCAATAACCTGCCAGAACGGCATATCCTGCCACTGCCAGCGTTCCATTCCGGCCAGTGACGGAAAACGCTCGCCCCACTGCCAGAACAGGGTTTCCAGGTCATGCTCTGCCACCCGGTCACTCCAGCGTGCATGCCAGCTTCCGACTGTTTCCGGCGAATGGAATGCCAGTTCGATTTCAGCCTGAGCGACCAGCGCCTGGTACGCACGGGCTTTCTGCTCTGCCTCCCGTGCCTGCTGGCGGCTGTACTTCTGCATGACCAGCGCGGATTTATGGCGACTGCGCTCCCTGACACGAAACCGCACCGACGGAAACAACCGCTCTGCTGCATCACCGGGAAGGGGAAGGAGGCAGACCTCGCCCTGTGTTTCAATCAGCACATCGATGGCATACAGCCACTGAAGACGGTTGCCGTGCAGTTCTTCTGCGGTCAGGGACGGCATGAAAAATCGCAGGTCAGACAGCGATATCCTGCGGCTTCCGTTCAGACAGCGGAAAAACGCCCCCGCATACGGATATTCCGCCAGCGTGTTACCCTGATGGCGGCGTTTTTCTGTCTCCGCCACCGCCCGCCATGCGGCCTGTTGCTCTGTGCTGAGGGGAACCAGTGCCTGTGAACGTACGCTCATACCTGACCTCCTTCCGCCATCAGGATATGGATGATGTCGTTAACGCTGTACCCCTGCGTATCCAGTGACGCCGCCAGTGCCAGTGAATGGCTGACGGCTTCCGATGCAAACCGCCGCTGTACCTGAACCACCGCAAACGGCTCACCACCGGCATTCACCAGAACCAGCACCCAGACCTGAGAGACATCGCCCGGTGAACATAACGCCAGGTGAAAACGTTCGTGGGCAGGCGTGAAACGGACCTGGACGGGGAAAAAGCCGCCAAACTCGCTGCCGTACTCGCCGTTCATCGTCCAGTTATCCGGCGCATCCAGCTCCCGCATCACGGCGTGAGTCAGCTCACGGCGTTCATCACTTCCGGCAGCCCGGATATCTTCATATTCCTGTGCATTCATGGTCTGTAATACATTCAGGGTCAGTTCAGTTTTCATCACGGTATCTCCCTTGCTGCCGCCCCGTCTCCGGCGGGGCGGTGTGGTTGTTCATCAGGCGGCATCAGCCAGGTTATCAGTACGTTCAGTGGCATCCGTCTGTGGGCGTGGTGCACACATCCAGCCAGGCACCCAGCGGTTGTCTTTCATGTGGAACTCTGCATGTTCAGCCGCATCGCCTTTCTTCATCTTCTCCGCGTCCCGTGCAGCACCGGACAGTCCGGCCTCATTCAGGGCTGCGATAATCTGCGGCTTTTTCAGGTGTCCGAAGAAGTTTGCTTTTGTCGGCTGCCACCAGTCGCGCATGTGGAATCCGATAGCGGTTTCCAGCGGGTCAAGCGGAGTGCGTGACGTGTGACCACACTCGCGGGTCTGAACGCCGTGGATGCTGCACGCAGTGCAGAAACTGAGCAGGGATAACAGCACCTCCTGGCTGAGTGACAGGAACGTCGTCATGTCCCGTGACCATCCCTCCGGCAACAGGGCGACCAAACGTGCTTTTTCTGCCATCAGCGCCATGAATGCGGCACCTTCCTTCCCTGACGGCGCATCGCTGGTCAGCGAATAATGTTTACATTCCAGGCTGATTTGTGCTGGTTTACTGTACGCCCCGCTGCCAAACACATTCAGGCAGAGCGTCCATGTCAGCAGTGCCAGAGATTTGTCCGGCTGTTGCATCAGCGCTGCCTGGACTGCCAGCGTGCGCTCTGAGGACATTTTCGTCAGTAGTGGCAGACTGATTTCCTCCACTGACGCTTTTTCCTGCACCTGTTCCGTGCGGTCAGCGTCGTCAGTCACGTCATCTTCACTGCGCAACTGCACACCACGCTGGACACACACATTACCGTAACGCCAGGACACCACCACGCCACTTCCGGCACGCATCTCCGGCGTCCACGCCCTGACCTTCGCCATGCAGTCAATCAGCTTCATTTCTGCTGCCAGCAGGTCAGATTCCTCACACTGGTTTTCCAGCGCGTCGTAACGCATAATCAGTTCGTTCAGGCGTTCTTCTTCTGCCTCCGTCAGCACCGCTTCCGGCTCCGGCAGGTTGCGGTATGCCCGGGAATCTTCACGGCACTCACCGACAGGCTCCATGCGTCCGGCGCACCATTCCCAGCCTTCGGCTTCCCGAAGGTGTTCAGCGACAGCCTGGAGTTTTTCCAGCAGGGCGGCATCGAGCGCCACGCAGTCCACATAGCCACCCTCGTCATCGCTGAACAAATCAGTACGCAGTTCGTCAGGTGAGAAAGCATCAGCCCCCACGAAGCGGAATTTAGTGTTGTCCTTCACCGCCACTTCACTTTCCGTAATCAGATTGCGGATAACCCGCACATCCGGTTTACCGCCCCATCCTGACTGGCAGGCCGCTTCAAACACCTGCACCTGACGCGCGGTGTCGTTCTCCAGCGCCAGCGCCTGACAGTGCTCGGTGGTGATGCGGTCTTCTGCCAGCGCATCGAGGATGACAGGCGCAAGGTCTGCCAGTTTCAGCATTCGCTGAACGTGGCGGGGCGAATAACCCAGCAAATCACCGATTTGTGCAGGTGTTTTGCCTTCCTGCGCCATTGCACGGAATCCGGCAATCTGTTCGGCAGGGTGCATATCCCGACGATGACCGTTCTCGGTCATCGATGCGGCAGTCGCCAGCTCCTGCGGAATGACCTTCACACGGACAGGCCAGTCAGCCTGAATGATGTCACGCTCTGCCAGCATGTTGAGTGCTGCCAGTCGGCGACCACCTGCGGCGACACCGTAACGGTCACCTGGCAGGGCATGAACAACCAGATTCTGTAACAGGCCGACACCTTTAATGGAGTCCGCCAGTTCGCTGACGGACTCCGCAGAATACGGCACCGTGCGCACATTCAGCGGAGACTTAATCAGCGAGGCCAGCGGCACGCTCACTTCCTCCGTCTGCGCCAGCAGGGCCGACAGGACTGTTTCCTGCGTTTTTGCAGGTTTACGGCTGGATTTACGCTCCGTTTTTGCCTTAGACTCTGTAACTGACATAGTTAGTACCTCCCAAAACGGTAATAATGATTGTCTGCCGGACGCGTTCCCGTCCGGCACCTCTCTTACTTAAGAATCCCGAAATCACGGATGACATGGTTCATCCAGTACCCGGCACCGTCCTCAAAATTCCAGGTACGCCAGACCATTGCACCGTTATTACGGACAACCAGGCGAAACTGTTCGCCGTGGTCATCCTCGATAAAGACGTTCCGGTACTGTGCGGCAACGGCTTCGGCATGTTTGCGGGTAAAAGGACCGTCAGGCAGTCCCTGAAGTATTCTGAAATATTCGCTCATCCTCATCTCTCCGGTGATGCCCCGCACAGGACGGGGCAGTTGTCACAGTCAGTCGTTCAGAACGGGATATCGTCTGAAAACCCGTAATCGTCACCCTCCGGCGGTTGCGGCTGAGGCTCCGGCTGCGCGGCCTTACGTCCACGGCCTTTCGTTTTTGCGCCACCTTTTTTCGTACCGGCCTCCGCCTGTGGTTCCGGCTGAGGCTGACCGCTGAACTGTTGCCCCTCTTCCGGCTGAGTCTGAGCACCTGCGGCACGTACCAGCATCTGCATGGTGCCCGTGGTCTTAACAAGAATTTCGGTGACGTAACGGGTGATACCGTTATCCTCCCAGCTACGGGTGCGAAGCTGACCTTCGATGTAGACCTGCGCGCCCTTGCGCAGACATTCACCTGCCACTTCCGCGAGCTTGCCGAACAGCACCACGCGATGCCATTCTGTCTGCTCCCGCATCTCCCCCGTCTGTTTGTCACGCCAGCTTTCTGACGTGGCCACCTGCAGGTTTGCCACTGCGCCCCCGTTGGGGATGTAACGGACTTCCGGATCCTTTCCCAGGCGGTAGGGTAGGGTACGTGTGGTCTTTCAAGATAAATGGCGAATATGTCCTGCTTATCTTGAGTTAGATCACCGTTACCCCCCCTCCGAACCGTACGTGCACCTTTCAATGCATACGGCTCTCCATTGCTAGCTTATTGGGGATAAACTCATTTAGCAGAATCCCCACTTGAGACAGGTGGTTGCAGGAGTATTCTTCCCTTTTCCTGTCTCAGATCGGGTAGTTTTCCGCTATGTAACTTGTCGTGGCAACTTGCGCACAAAATCATCGTTTTCCGGCGGCGTGCGATCATCATTAGTTGCCACAGGCTGGGTTTATATCCGGCCTTACGACCTTTCTTCAGGTCTTTTAGCTTTCTGACATGATGTACTTCGCAGCGCCCAGTCTTCGCACAATACTCGCAGATCCTTGCCCCTAATCGACGCATGATCTCTGTTGTGCGGGTTGTGATATGTGCGGTTCTCGGTTCCGTATCGACAATCGTTGTTCGGTTGCGATTGACATGTTTGAGTTTGAAAACCTCAATCTTTCGGGATCCATTTTTGGCCTGAACGGTAATAGCCAGATCTCCATTATTTTGCCGTAGCGATTTGGCGACTTTATTCACTGAACTACGTCGTTTATTCGCTAGGGTCTTAAAAAGGCTTATTTGCCATATGAAATATAATTTTGATAATTTATATTTCATGTCCAGCGCCAGACTGTAGTAGTTCGCCAATCCGCGCATTTCCGCGTTGAAAGTCAGAACAATTTCAGCTTCACTGAGATTTTGTAGACTTGAACGATGTACAGCCTTCACATTCTCATAACAGCCATATTTCTTTTGGTGACAAAATTTAGCGGCTATATTGTCAGGAACGAAGAGCTGCACAATTCCTGTGGTGGATCTCCGGAGAGCGTGCCGCCCTTGCATTTTCTGCTTCAGCAATTTCTTTGCATCTGCCTGTCTGATTTCATAGCCTAAAAAATTAACTCCTTCTGAGATATGGCGGATCCTGGTCTTTGCTTCATTAACTTCCAATCCCAGTGAAGTAGTAATAAAGTTTCTGACCTGTCTTGATATATGTTCAGCATCTTTCTTCGAGCCGATGACACCAATTACGAAGTCATCAGCATATCGAACATAGTACATACGCCTGAAGTTTGGATCGTTCATGACCTGAGATGGTATAGAACGTTTTTCTTCAAGCAGTCGTTCAATTTCTTTCTTTATGGCTTCTTTTTCTGATTCAGAATCAGTTGCCATACCGTCTACTTTCTTTCGTAGTTTATGAATCTTATGGGCCAGCCTGTTCATATCTGGATTCGCTCTTCGTTTTGTACCGCTTGTATATGCAGGAATTAAGTTCTGTTCTACAAAACGGTCCAGTTTGTCGAGGTATATATTTGCCAGTAAGGGAGAAATTATCCCACCTTGTGGCGTGCCAGAATATGAGCGATGGTATTTCCAATTGTCCACATATCCTGCCTTCAGCCACTGTTCGATTAATTTCAGGAAATTCTTATCCTTAATTTTCTCTGCCAGTGTATTCAGCAATAGTTTGTGGGGGATATTGTCAAAGAAACCTTTGATATCAACATCCACGATCCATTTAACTCCGTTCCAGACTGGACGAATAGATCTGAGCGCAGTTTCACACGAACGTTTTGGTCTGAATCCATGAGAGTGTTCAGAGAATACTGGTTCATAAACCCTTTCCAGAATAATTCTTGCTACTTCTTGCGCCAGTTTATCGTCTCCACCTGGAATCCCCAGCGGTCTGGTTTTTCCGTCCTTTTTTGGGATCTGAACTCTGCGTACAGGTTTCGCTACGTATTCTCTACTCCGCAATGTTTTTGCCAGCTTCTCTGCTCTTTCGATAGAGAAGCCATCAATGGTATCTGTTGATACACCTTGAGTCAGTGCACCTGCATTGGCCCGTATATTCACGTAGGCTTGCAGCCACAGTCCGGGCTCACACGCAATTTTGTATAGATTACGTACTGGATACCCTTTTTTTGAAGCATCCTCAATTCCATCTAATCTTTTCTCAAGTTCATCAGGCAGCATTGGCTAACCCTCCTCTTAGAGATTGATGTATCTAACAACTGTCTCCCTTCCCCGCAGCACTGTGAGGCTTTCATCTCCCTTCCGGTTGATTTATACCTTTGCTGCTTCCGTATAATGCGGACTGCCGTAGCCCATTACAGGCCGACCTTGAGTACTATGGAGACTCCGCTACCATGCTGGGTATAAATCCAGTTTAGGTAGTCCCGTAGTTTCACGGTGTGGAGATGCGATGTACTTAGGATGTCTTTCGATCGTTTAACTATTTCATCAATAGCTGGCCCGTTAGAGTGGTCACAATCAACGTAGGGCGGATTTCTTGTGCTATTACGGGAATAACGCTTCAATCGTTCTGCGTTATTGGTTTCCTGTTTCCCACATAGATCTCGACTTCAACAAACCCAGTTTATCCATATACATCTTGCATTGAGTGGTGATACTTATAACGATTTCCGTATTCACCACCCTTTTCTGTGGATGCTATGTTCACCTCTCCTTTTCAGGATCTCCGAGCCTGTTACCAAGCGAGGCTAACCACAGTATGCAATGGCTATACCACTAAGCCATGTTGCTTTTCATGCAACACTCCATAAAACACCGCGCTTCAACGGCGCACTCCTACGAGGATGACCTTGTTAATGCCACGAACTGCCATGATGTGTCTCCTTCTGTTGATGTTTTCAGCCCCCATCATCTTTTGAGTTTCGGGAGCCGCGGTTTTGACGTTTTGCGGGGACCTGCCTTTTGTTCCCTCCGGTATTCACCATCACCTTTTTGAGAACCTTCGCCGCAAGGGGCATCACTGCCACGGCCGGAAACGACTGTCCGGGGGCAGACCGCAAAAGTTTTTGCCTGCTTTTGGGCAAAAAGTTTTGCAGGATGTACATTTCACCCCTGGACTGGCGGAGACGGTTGTGGCTGTATCAGCCCCCGGCGACAGGGGCTTAAACAGGTGAATGGCACCGGACAGAACAACGGGCAGGGACCCGCCGCAACGACGTGAAGCGCGGTTTGCGAAACGGCGTTGCCCCTTACATCCCGGCGGCCTTTTGCCGGGATGCCGGGAGCGCAGGCCACGGCGCGACAGAGGCGGCGCGACCGGAACGGTCGCTGCAAGCCCGGGGTTTCGCGTCAGGGATGGAAGCCCGCCAGGGCGGAGACAGCTTCGCTGGCTCCGTTCACGACAGCCCGCCCCGCCAGGGGGACGCCCGGAAAAGCCATAAACAGGAGAGGAACGGAAAGAGGAAGAAGAAGAAGAACAGTAACAGGCACGGTAACCACAGAAAAATAACATCAGAAAAAAACATTCCGGACACATCACAAACGGGAAGGGTAACGGGCGACGCGCCAGCGTGGCCCGCTTCCCTTCCGGCAGGCGTCAGCCTGCCAGGGGTTTTCGCGCGGGCTGACAGGCGGCCTCCACCGCCTGCCCTGTATCACCTGTTTCTGCTGCCCTGAAGGATATAGTGACCACCGAGGAAAACCGCCTGCTGATTCACCACAAAATCGCAGATTTCATCAACAATCTGCGCAGTGGTGAGCGGTTTCTGCCCCATTTCACGACGCCGCGCATTAATCACGGCTTTGTAATTGCGCAGAATTTCGCGGGTTTCTGTGCTGATATTCATGACATGTTCTCCCCGTCCAGCGCCTGTAACACAACGTCCATCGCTTCGCGTTCTTCCCTGACGAATGCGTCACCGTCGCCCCCGTTCTCACTCCCGACGGCATACAGGCGCTTCATTTCACTGCCTGCCAGCGCCATCACTTTTTCCAGCATCACCGCCGGGACTGTCACCTGACGGCTGGCGCGCTTTTCTTCCATCAGTTCACGAACTGAACAACGCTGACATCCGCACCATGCTCAAAGGCATCGTCCAGCCGCTGCATGACGGTTTCCAGCTCATCGTCTGACAGGTTCCAGTCCTGGGCTATGTGACGCACATCCCCACGGGTCAGCACCACGGCAAAAACGCATTCACTGTCCGGCACGTCTGTATCCAGCACTTCGCGGATAATTTCTTTAACAGTACAGTACATGTTCTCGTCTCCTTTACAGGGGCGGCATTGCCGCCCCGTCCGTTAATCAGTCCAGAGCCGCGTAAATCGCGTTGCATTCAGGGTGAAATTCGATGTGACGCCACAACTGCGCATCGCGCATCCGGTAAAGCTGGGTCAGTCCTGCATCCCCGCTGTCGTGGTACAGCCACAACTGGCGGTTAATCACAAGGGAAGTCAGAATTATGCCTGCGGCATCAGCACTCACGGTACGGTCAAACCAGTTTGCACCGTTCACCATGTGGAAACGGTCACCGTCCGGCATCATGTAACCACCACCGTCCGGCAGGCGGATGAAGTGCCAGAAGCCTCCCTGATATTCCGGCATCATTTTTTGCGCCAGCGCGTACACATACGCCTCGGCATACAGAAAATCGTTGCCAAACAGGTAAGGCAGAAAAGACAGACGGTCGCACTCTTCAACATTCAGAGTGACAGGTTTCGCATACTGCATGATGTTTTCCTCCGTTGTTCACATATTCCGCGACACCGGGCGGTGCCGTGCCTCCATAAAAGCCGGGCGATAAGGCGGGGATGCAGGGGCGCAAGGGAAGCCGCAGCCTGACGCACTCGGCTGACGGGAGTTGGAGGGTGAAACCGCGAAATCTGAGCGGGTGAACGACCGGAAAATCACGGCAGACGGGAAGGAGGGACCGGGTGACCGCAGCGGCGAAGTGTACCCTTGCATCAACGCCAGCCCGGCTAAGAGGGAGGCACGGCACCGCCTGCACACGACGCTGAGGCCACATAACTGAAAACCCACAAGGCCATGCCCTGCATGGCCGGGTAAAGCGGAGCTGGCGGCGATTTCCTTTGTGCTCTGTCCGGGGACCGCCATCGTCATCATTTCCGGATTTTTGCCAGGGCATCCATCATGCTGCGGATTTCATCCCGTGCCTCCAGGACAACTCCCGCAGAATATTGAGGTCAAACCAGCGGCGGGGCGGTTAACCCGATATTCACAGCACATACAGACCAGGCCACTTGCCAGGATATGCTCTACACACTCACTTACAGGCATTAATGGAATCGTAGTCTCACGCAGATAATCTGATCGACAATACGAGTTGGGACCGTGGTCCCAAACTGATTATCAGACCGACAATACAAGTGGGACCGTGGTCCCAGGCCGATAATCAGACCGACAATACAAGTGGGACCGTGGTCCCAAACTGATTATCAGACCGACAATACAAGTGGGACCGTGGTCCCAGGCCGATAATCAGACCGACAATACAAGTGGGACCGTGGTCCCAAACTGATTATCAGACCGACAATACAAATGGGACCGTGGTCCCAGATATAATATTCAGACCAGTTAGTTATGTTTTCTAGCCTGTGCTAAAGGAAATTAAGTAAAGACAGATAAATGTAGACTAAAACATGCCGCATCAAAGTGCCGTTTTTTCAAGTTCCTTAAGAATGGCTTCAATTTTCTCTATACACTCAGTTGGAACACGAGATCTATCTAGGTTTAGCACCATTTTATCGCCCTTGTACAACACTGTCGCTCCAGGAGCAAACTGATGTCGTGAGCTTAAGCTAGTTCTTGAGGCAGATGACGTTTTAAGCACAGATGTTAAAAGAGTGATGACTTCTTCAGCTTCAAATATCACCCCTGCTTTTTTCTGCTCGTGAAGGTTAGATGCCTGTTGCTTAAGTAATTCTTCTTTATCTGTAAAAGCTCTTTGAAGTGCATCACCTGACCGGGCAGATAGTTCACCAGGATGAGAAAAAAGAGCAACAACTGATTTTGGCAGTTTAGCTGTGTTTATACAGCGGGTAATAATCTTACGTGAAATATTTTCCGCATCAGCCAGCGCAGAAATATTTCCAGCAAATTCATTCTGTAATCGGCTTGCATAACGCTGACCACGTTCATAAGCACTTGTTGGGCGATAATCGTTACCCAATCTGGACAATGCAGCCATCTGCTCATCATCCAGCTCGCCAACCAGAACTCGAAAATCACTTTCTGTAAGTGCAGCAGCTTTACGGCGGCGGCTCCCATCGGCAATTTCTATGATCCCAGACACTCTTCGACCAAACGCTGGTGTCTGCTGACCTGTCAGTAGAAAAGAAGGGATAAGATCATCCAGGGCGTCTTCAGTTAGCAGTTCCTGGTCACGTTCATTACCTGACCATACCCGAGAGGTCTTCTCAACACTATCTCCCCGGAGCACCTCAAGGGTAAATTTCACGTCCCGACCACATACAGGCAAAGTAATAGCATTGCCACGAGCCATAGCTCCTACGCGCGCAATTAACGAATCCACCATCGGTGCAGCTGGTGCCGATGACGAAGTATCTTCAAGCGGTTGAGTCTTAAGCGTATGTTTTGGAATTACAGGCGCACGCTTCATTATTTAATCTCCCAGCGTGGTTTAATCAAACGATCGAAAATTTCATTGCAGACAGGTTCCCAGATAGAAAGGGCATTTCTCCAGGCACCTGTTGAAGAGCGTTGATCAATAGCCTGTTCAAAAACAGTTCTCATCCGAATCTGACCTTTACCAACTTCATCCGTTTCACGTACAACATTTTTTAGAACCATGCTTCCCCAGGCGTCCCGAATTTGCTCCTCCATCCACGGGGACTGAGAACCATTACTATTACTGTATTTGGTAAGCAAAATACGTACATCAGGCTCGAACCCTTTAAGATCTACGTTCTTGAGCAGATCACGAAGCATATCGAAAAACTGCAGAGCGGAAGTGTAGTCGAACAACTCAGCAGGCGTGGGGACAATCAACACATCAGCAGCACATACGACATTAATCGTGCCGATACCCAGGTTAGGCGCGCTGTCAATGACAATGACATCATAGTCATGAGCGACGGTTTCAATGGCCAGCCGGAGCATCAGGTGTGGATCGGTGGGCAATTTACCTTCATCAAATTTGCCCATTAGCTCAGTTTCAATGCGGTGCAGAGCCAAACAGGAAGGAATAATGTCAAGCCCAGGCCAGCAAGTAGGCTTTATTGCATAAGTGACATCGTCCTTTTCCCCAAGATAGAAAGGAAGGAGAGTATCCTCTGCATGAATATGAAGATCTGGCACCCAGCCGTGATACATCGATGCTGTTCCCTGGGGGTCGTTACCTTCCACGAGCAGAACACGTAGTCCCTTCAGAGCCAGATCCTGAGCAAGATGAACAGAAACAGAGGTTTTGTAAACGCCCCCTTTATGAGCAGCAACTCCAATCACCGGCGGAAATACGTCTTCAGCACGTCGCAGTCTCGTACCAAACACGTCACGCATATGATTAATTTGTTCAATTGTATAACCAACACGTTGCTCAACCCGCCCTCGTATTTCCATATCCGGGTGCGGTAGCCGGCCTGCTTTCTCGGCATCCCTGATAGCCTGAGAAGATACTCCAACTAAATCCGCTGCTTCACCTATTCTCCAGCGTCGGGTGATTTTCCTTGCTTCCGGACTGTCATCATTAAACTGTGCAATGGCGATAGCCTTCGTCATTTCATGACCAGCGTTTATGCACTGGTTAAGTGTTTCCATAAGCCTCATTCTGAACATCCTTTAATCATTGCTTTGCATTTTTTTATTAAATCTTGCATTTAATTGCAAAGCAACAATAAAATTGCAAAGTTGTTTAAAATAAGAGCAACAAAACAAAAAATATAAGAAGAACAAACACCTTATCGATTGGCATAGGGGGTAGCACAAGACTGCGCCCTGCTACACTACTCAGCATGCAGCTCCAACCGGGCAGTTCGAGAAGTTGAGGTTATGCGAGTCAAGGGAAGCCTAAAGCCAGCTCGCCTTGTTCCATCGCACCTCATATCAGATTCTTATTCATCGGTTCACGGGGTCATTCCGTGCTTCCTTCCCACGCTCGGTCACCCTCACGCAGTTGCACTTCCTTTCGCTCGCTGTAGTCAGCTCGCGGGAGGGCTTTCACCTCCAAGATCGCGCCCATGCTGGGCGCACACATCCTACACACCCTGAAAAACGTGGAGGATGTCTAATTTATATTCCCCAGAACGTCAGATTAATAGCGTTTTTGATGTCATTTTCCCGGTGGCTGAAATCAGCTACTTCTTCTCCTATAACGGAGACCGGCACACTGGCCATATCGGTAGTCATCATGCGCCAGCTTTCCCCCCCGACATGCACCACCGGGTAAAGTTCACGGGAGACCTTATCTGATAACAGACGTGCACTGGCCTGGGGACCATAATCCGTCGTGTCAGCGCCAGTGATATAAGACAGTAATTCACCATTTGGATGGTCCGCTCCACCCAACATATTGTTTCCTTGAGGTTCTCACACCAGAAAGGACATCAGCATGCTGAGCAGAGAGGACTTTTACATGACAAAGCAAATGCGCCAGCAAGGTGCGTATACTGTTGATATTGCCACTCAGGTTGTTTGCTCTGAGCGGACTGTCATACGATACCTGAACCTCCAGCCAGAAAAACGCGCCACAAAATGGCCAAACTCAAGCTGTTCATGGGCTATATCGACATGCGTCAGGCTGAGAACGTCTGGAACGGCGGGGTCCTCCTGGTAGAAATCAAAGCGATGGGTTAAATCGGTGGTCGTTCCATGTTGCGTTACTACATCCAGCCCAAACGTAAGATGCAGCCGTCGAAGAAAACGGTTCACTTCGAAACTCAAGCCCGGTTACCAGCTACAGCATGACTGGGGAGAATTTGAGGCTGAGGTTACCGGGCAACGATGCAGGGTTAACTTCGCGGTTAATACACTGTGGTTCTCACGTCGCTTCCATGTCTTCGTGGCACCAAAGCAGGATGCTGAACATACCTATGAGTCACTAATCCGCGCCTTCCGCTACTTCAACGGCAGCGTGAGAACCGTGCTGGTCGATAACCAGAAGGCTGCGTTGCTGAAAAATAACAACGGGAAGGTGGTGTTAAACTCCGGGTTCCTGCTGCTGGACGATCACTATGGCTTCCTGCCACGGGCATGCCGTCCACGAAGGGCCAGAACCAAAGTTAAGGTGGAACGGATGGTGAAATACCTCAAGGAGAACTTCTTCGTCCGGTACCGCCGATTCGACAGTTTCGCCCATGTTAATCAGCTTCACTTCATGTTAAGTGATTTTATGACAGTTGGTTGGAAACCATCCGGATTGGGCTGCTGTCAGGTCTTCTCCCGGACCCGACCCGCGACTTTTCCCGATACTGGAACACCATCAGAAGTATTGTCAAACCTGCCTATCTGGCCAGCCCTCCCGTATTTCCAGAGCATGGTATGATGGACAGCCTGTTTGATTTTCGGATGCGCCAGAATACGCATACTGTCAGGGCTGGGAAACAATGCTCTCGATTATTTACTGAAAAAAGGTGATATCACTGACGCAGAATATCGGGCGGCTCTGGAAATCGATCCCCTGCAATCGATTTCTGTACACCTGCCGTATTCACAGACCTACCTCTGATAAAAAGGGCCAGTAACGCCCCTTTTCTTTTTCATAATGTTCTGATCAATCTTGCCGGGTTTCCTGCATAAATGCCTTTTTTCTCAATGTTTTTTACCACAACAGCCCCCGCACCAATAACAGCTCCGCTGCATATATACGGAGACAGAATAATGGCTCCACTGCCAACAGTAACCGAATCCCCTAGGATAATGCTGATCCAGTTATCCGGTGACGGATCTGGTGCTCCTGAGTGAAACAGATCGTTGGCGAACGTCACGTTATGACCAATGAAGCAGTTCTCACCCAGTGTTACGTTCTCACAAATAAACGTGTGCGACTGTATCCGGCTTCCACGACCAATGACACAGCCTTTCTGTATCTCAACGAAGGGTCCGACAAACACGTTGTCCCTGAGTTCACATTTATAAATGTTGACCGGTTTAACAATACGTACATTGGTTCCATAAATCACATCCCGGACAGTACATTCCATAAATTTCATACTCACACGTCCTTTAAATACAGATGACACTTGCCGGAATTATACCGCCCAGATTCACTCTCAATATTTCAGAATAGCTTATAAGCCGCACTTTTACCGATGCCCAGCAAAAAATCAGCTCTGGCTCCACTTCCACCAGAAATTTGATCTGCGCGCCGGGAAACACGCAGTTGGTAGTGGAACTGACGGACGCCGGCCGGGCCGTGGCACAGCCTCTGCTGCTGGCAGAAAAGGACCGCCTCCGGGCAGAACAGCGTGCGGCAGAAGTCGTCGTACTGCCGCTGGTCCCGGCAGCAGGTCTGCCCGCAGACGGCACTTCTGCCACTGATCTGGCGGTAGAGCTGAACGGCATAACGTATCAGGCCTGCCGTGGGGATTTTGTGGTGCGTCTCGACGGCAGCACCTGTCTGCAGTTATGGAATAAAGAAGGCAGAGTGGTACGCCGGGAGGGCGATCCGCTGGAAGTGGCGCAGTGGCTGCAGGCCTGTCATGACGCAGGAATAGAGGTTCGCGTACAGATAAATGAAAGTGCCGCTCCGTAAGAACACGCCTGTGCACGGTTTACACATCATCCCATGGTGGCAGCCGGTTAACTTTCCTGCGCCACCAGTGGAAAGAGGCCATGCACAGTCCGGACAAAAAACCACCCGTGATACTTATAATAATGGCCTCACCTGCCACCATTCCTGACGGCCCCCAGTAAATAAACCACATTGCACATCCCCAGGAAATGCCCCATAAGCCCCCCGTCAGCACCGTGACCTACCAGAACGGCATAAAGGGTAATGGCGGAAGCCGGATACCCAGCCGCCATAGAATACGCAGAAGAGGAGGGGCATAATTGCTCCGCCACATCTTTTTGCTGTCCATCAGGGCAATAGCCCGGGCTTTTTTCTGCTCAAAAGTCACAGGAGCACCTCCGTTCCATGATGTAAACGTGACACAGCTTATTGTTATTGATTATTATTATCATGCTGTGGTTATGTTGTCATGCATCAGTACACTGACAAAAGTGCAAAAGAAAGGAAAACAGGCCGATGAACAGAAAATATTATTTTAATAATATGTGGTGGGGATGGGTGACGGGGGGATATATGCTGTATATGTCATGGGATTATGATTTTAAATACAGATTACTGTTCTGGTGTATTTCTCTCTGCGGAATGGTTTTGTATCCGGTTGCAAAATGGTATATTGAAGATACAGCTCTGAAATTTACCCGGCCTGATTTCTGGAACAGCGGTTTTTTTGCTGATACTCCCGGAAAAATGGGATTGCTTGCTGTTTATACGGGTACTGTTTTCATATTATCTCTTCCGTTAAGTATGATATATATTCTTTCTGTTATTATAAAAAGGCTGCCTGTAAGATAGACAGCCTGTCTTATATTTTATTTAAATACCCCAGAACTTATTCGCTTTTTCCACTAGCGATTCATCAATCAGCGCACCGGTGACAGCCATCAGTAAACCATACCCGATAATGCCTAAAGCGCTTCCGGTAAGAATACTGAAGACCAGTGCAACAAGAGCCGTTGCGGCATTGCCTGCTATAATCGCTTCTGTTTTAACAAAAAGAGGACGCCAGTTCTCTGTCCGGACAGCCTTACCAAACTCAGTGATCCAGTCAGCAAGACTTGTAAATTTTCCTGCATATCCCAGTCCCCGACTGAATCTGTTCAGATTAGACGATATATCAGACAGCTTCACAGACTCAAGGGCTGCGGCAATCGCTGCACGATCTTTTGCATTAATTTTTTTGTTAATGTCAGCCCGGTACTTTTCATACGTTTTTAATGCCTCTTCAACATTACGTATTTTCTTCCCTTTAGCCTGCCCGGCCATCTCTCTGGCTAACTGCTCAGCTTTTGCACCATATTTTTCTGAAACTGATTTCAGGAACTCTGTTGTGAAATTAATTGCGTCTTTCGTTGCCTTCAGTTCATCCTGTTTTCTTTTCTCTTCCGCTATCTTCTGATTGATGCCGGCAAGCTGGTTACGGATATTCTCTTTTTCCTTCAACAGGGCATTAAGAGCGTCATTTGCATGCTTTTGCTCATTTGTTCTGGCACTGAGGTTATTTCTCGCCGAATTTACCGCAGATTCAGCAGAGGTGATTTTATTTCTGGCATCAAGCAATCTTTGCCGTAACTTATCCCATTCAGCAACTTCAGCATTATAAATTTTCTTGTCACCTTCCACATCCTCTGTCACCACCGGATTCCGGTCATTCAGAATATTGCGTTTATAGTCCAGACCGGAATGGGTCAGAAGATAATTCAGGTTTGCACGGTTATCGATGACTGCGCTGGTTGTGATTTTTATCGTACCGGCAAATCTCGGATCACCGCTCACAACAATAGAATGATTTGTTGATGAACGCCCCGGGAATTTTTCAGGGGAAACTATCGTTTTGCCGTCAGGTGTGTTTTTCTGTTGCGTCAGCTGTTGTTCAGCTCTGGTTAATGCATTACGGGCCGTGTTAAGCGATTCCGTCACTGAACTGAGTTTATTCCGGGCCTCTGAAATGGCCCTGTCATTCCGTGTCTGCTGCCCGAGCAGACGGGCCTGTTGTGCATCAAGAACGGCAAGGGCTGCCCCGCCATTTTTTTCCAGCTCTGACAACCGCGTGTCCAGAATACCTTTTCTGCGCTCGTATTCAGCAAGCATATCAGCGGCCTTCTTGTCTGTGTTCTGCGCATCCTTCTGCCGTTTTTCAGCCTGTTCGATTAACGACCTGGCCTCCCGGGGAGATATACGAAGAGAATCAGCATCAGCAAAGAGCATCCGGCTCTCTGTATGCAGCCGGAGGGCATCATATCCGGCGATTTCAGTACGGAATCCGTATTCTCTCAGCTCTGCCTGCAGGAGTCTGAACTCCTGTCGTGTAATATCAGCGGCATCTGCGTTTCCGGCACGGAGTGTTTTCAGTGTGTTTTCATCTTTTTCCCTTGCAGCAATCGCCGCAGAGAGGCGTTTTCCGGCTTCAGTACGCTTATTCTCATTTTCTTTCTGCTGCGCGCTGAGCGTGTTTTTGTACGCTGTGATTTCCTTGTCCCTTTTTTCGATATCACTTCGGGTTGGGGAATCATCGACCCACTCGTTTCCGCCCCAGATGGTTTTGTTCCCGAAGGAACTCCATGCAGGCGGGGTACCATGAAAGACATCGACACGTGGAGGGTTTACATAAATATCAACGGCCATAATTTCATGGCCATCTGAATCATACCCCAGCGATTCTGCACCGGGATTTGTAATACGTACAGGGTCAGACATTCGGTATCTCCTTCATCCGCTGAGGAAAACAAATGAAATAACTGCTTGTATACATGGATGCATATACAGTGTTAATTTATTAAGGAGAAAATGGCATGTCAAGATTTAATGATAGTGATTATCATTAACATGATGAAGGGGGAGTTATACCGTTCGGAAAGCCTGCTAACGCTGTGGCAGCATCACAGTCTGAGTATTCTCAGGAGAAATACAAAAACCGGACATACCCCATAACAGCAACAATGTTTTTGCACTCAGCCACTGTCAGAAAAGAACTGAACGTTTTTCCGTCAACGGAGTAACACTGCCAGAACAACGCCTCTCTGAATACGATATAAATTACTCTATCGGAGCGACGTGAAGGGCCGCCTGATAAATCTTAGCCCTCCCCAGACTGCCAGTACTCTGCGTGGCCAGACAATCAGACGACGAGGTCTGGATTTCAGCGTATACAATGCAGCCACTCCAACTGCGGGAACGATAACATTACGCCACTGATATAATGACTGCCAGCCGCGGTCAACAGGCGACGTTATCCTGAGCCAGTCTGCCTTTAACAGGCCCAGTGTCTGTCGTTGTTGCTCAATCTGTTTTAACAGTTTCTGTTTTCGGTTCTCCTCTGTTTTCCGGGTATTCATTCATCATCCCTTTTCAGACAGTTCAGGTCTTCACTGAGTTGTTTACGGGTCTCTGATAGTATCCTGCTTCCGGCAGTCTTTTGTTTAATGAAAATCACAAAAAATAATGCAATAACCAGAAAAACAGCAGAAGCACCCCCTGATATAATCAGCCGATGCTCCGGTGAGACTGACAGCAAAATGAATATCAGAAGCGATACAACCCCAAATACAGTGAATATCAGAGCTAACCCCACCATCAGCAGCAACCCCAGAATATTTTTCTTTTCTTCTTCCAGCTCAATTGCAATAAGCTCAATGCGGGTATGAAATATTCCTGTAAGGGTGTTGAAGACACGGTGTATATTGTCTACCAGACTACGGGATGGTCCACGTGGCTGGATATTTCCTGTTCTCAAGACATCATCCTTTTTTGTTTAATCATTGTTCTGCTGAGCACGCTGCATGCTCCATTTTCCCCGGTCTGACCGGGGAAGGAGAATTATTCGCTCACCTTTTCACTTACAGCATCTCCGGCCTGCTGTGCCGCTTCTTTAGTCCTGTTCCAGGCTTTTTCGGTTGTTTCTTTGGTTCTGTTCCAGGCTTTCTGTGCATCTTCCTTTACCTTATCAGTTGTACTCACCTCTCCACCATTCCTGAGACGGTTCTCCGCCTGCTGTTGTTTTTCCTCAATACGATGTTCAGCCTTGTGCGCTGCTTCTTCTGCCCGGTTAGATATTTTTTCGGCCTGCTGACTGGCCTGGTTTTTTAAGCTCCCGGTATGAGTGGACGAATCAGCCAGTACGCCTGTTGATACCAGCAGGGCAGAAAGAAACAATGTTTTGAATGCATTCATACTTTACTCCTTATACAGATGAAACAATATTATCTGGCACAAAAATGCGGGCTGTTCGCCCGCATCTGATATTATTTTCGTCCGATGAGCAGACCAATCAGCAGGCCAACACCCGCGGCGATGGAAATTGCCGCGAAGGGATTATTTTCTACATTATTACGTACAACATCCGCCGCCTCCTGGGCAGCCTGACCACCCTGTGCAGCGATTTTACGGGCAGCACCTTTTACCTGATGTCCGCAATTATCGGTCAGTTCACCATATTTCTCCTGCACTTCTCCGGCTACTTCTTTGGCTTTATCTTCAACTTTCCCAAACATAATATACTCCTTCTGCATTATGAACTAAGATTTAATCCGATACATTTATATCGTCCACTGGTATTTAGCAACGCACGAGCCATGTATCCTCCTCACGTAAAGAGGGAAATATTAAATTCAACAATATGATTGTAGGTTGTTTTTATTCACCTGATACTCACCAGTCTATATCAGCAAAGCCGTGGCATTTTCATTAAATGCTCACTTCCAACAGTTCCCTGCACAATCACAGAACTCACGTAGTACACTGTCCTTATGGTCTCAATGGAGGAACATGAAATGGTTATCTCACAGGTTTAACAAGCAATCGCCATCAATAAATACTCTCAAACTGAAAAATAGTCCTGAATCTCTGGGAATAAAAACTCCAGAAGTTATACAGACAGCCATCTAAAGATATCTGTTAATAGATAACCATCAACTCCAACTCTTAGCAGGCAGTTCTGTTCGAATGTAGTGAACTAACCACTGATGCCGACACAGGAACAGTAAATTGTGTACTTAAATAATCGGTAAAATGCACAGGCCTGTATATCCGCCTCCTGCAGAAAACAATATCCCTGAGATTAACATGCCTCTGAAGATTACTCATAGTCTATTTCATCAGTATAAAACCGCGATAACTCAGAAATAACCTTATTGATATAATTTAATTTCTTAAGACAGGTAGTGAAGTAACCGTTATTTATATTGTGTCTTTCACAAATAACTTTTCTGGAAGCACCCTCAACAATATAATCATACAGAGCATTGATAATTCGTTGACTGTGTATGGACGAAATATCTATTAATAACCAGAATTGCTCCTCAGGTACTTTACCGGCTTCCAGAACACAATATGGACAACGCGAGTTCCTCTTTTTGAACGCCGATGTTATTATGTATGAATTATCCGTTTTCATTATCTTGTCCTCCATCTAATCATTTATAATGATAATCATATAGTCATATATAAAACAATACAATGAGGTTTAATAAAGACCTTACATAGAAATAATTCTTTTAGTATCAGATTCCTCCTGGTTTATATTTCATTTATATTAAATGATTTGATGCTATCAACCGCATATAATATCGCTCGTCGCTCCATCTCTTCTAAACTCATACTTCGAAAATCACCTTCGCCCTCTGAATAAAGAACACATTCAAATGTTGCCTCACCATTCAGCTCAAGTTGAACAACAACCTTATCAATAAGGTGACGATCGTAGCTTACATTTAAGTTTACTATCCGATGCCCATACATTTTACACCTGATCCTTATATTAAAATAGTTAGCTCCCTCCAGACAGACCCGAGGGAATAAATATCACTTACAAACTCGCCAGCTTTGTCATATATTTTTATCAACTCCGTCATTCAAAATACTTTTTATGTGTAGATCCATTCTGTTATTTTTCCTTCAGTTACCAGGGGATTCAACAGATGAAATGTCTTGTTTAATCAATATCACTCACAAAAGAGATATTAAGGAAAAACACAAACACTTCATCATTATTACTGATAATACCACTGATATATTATAACATAACCAGGAATACTCTTAATACAAACCTGGGGGTCAGATTTCAGAGAACATCCATTGACAGTACAGCAGATCCTTCAAAGAGCCCCGCAACAGGCGAGTCGCTTTTAAAATTCACAGATAAAGGAACATCTGTTGTTCCTCTTATAGCTTTTACAGTCTTCTGGCTTTTATCATTATCAAACGACAACGTACAATAACCAGGACCACACTTTGTTTTATTTATCTGTCCGTCCTGCATATCTGCAGCTCTTATTGAAAAAAGAAGATTCGCCGGAGAATTACATGCTACAGATAAACTGGCATTTTTATTTATACCACCTCGCGCCTCATCAGGGGTTATTCTGTCACCAATATTAATACTGAGATACCTTGATGTAAGTTCACATTTGGATGTTATATATATGGTAACATTATCTGTATTAACCGGACTGAATGATTTAATAGCACCGGCATATTCTGGCCAGCCTCCTCCTGATTGACCAGAGTATCTTCCTTTATTTTCTTCATAGGCAACCTTTAATGGTAATTGTAATGTGTACACTCCTGGCCATGCCGTTCCTCTGTCAATTTCAATTTTTATATTATCAATATTTGTCTGTGTAAAGTTATATCTTTCTCCGATACGGTTACATCTTAAGATATTCTTCCATGTGAAGTTTTGAGGTGGCGTTACTACAGTCTTCACTCCAGGCTCCTGACTACCTGCAAGTTCGAGATTAGTTACTATTCTGTATTTAAGACCTTCCTTTGTGTTTTGCCATTCATCAGGATACTGGAGCCAGTATCTGTAAATCCCGGAAACCGATGTAAAGCTCGGCATATCTTCTTCATACTGTCTTATTGCTGTCGAATATCCTCCAGCCTGTAAATTTAAAGAATAAACTGCAGAAGAGGAACCATCCATACTTGCATTAAGTGATGCCTTCGGCAAATTTTCATTTGCCCATAAAATATTACAGAACTTTTGAGAATAGGCATCTGGTGAAAACTGAATAAATAAAAAAAACAAAAAAACAATATATTTTCTTCTCATACCCCCTCCATAACTCAACCTCTTCGGCTATATATAATAAATATCTATCATAACTGTTGCTCTGAATACTCCTTTCTTTAGTTTGTTTTTACCGTATTTATATAGTGAAGCAATAAAAGTAACATCTGAATATTCTTCGCCTTTCCCGCGTAAACCGGTGTTTATTGTGGCTGTATTATTTAATGACAAAGGTTTATTATTCCCTTCTTCATACAACAAAATCCCCAACCCTTCAATATCAGTAGCAACAACATCTGCATTTTCAATTATGGAAGCAGCTGTAATTGTTAACGATACATCTCCCTGATGATAAGGGCACCTGACCGGGATAATAATTTTCTTATCATATATGCGAGATTTTATCTTCTCTTCCTGAACATTCCCAAAATCAACATTCACAGGCTCTCCTGAGTTTATTTCACAAGGAGGTATAATAATTGTTCCATATATTCTCACAGGCACGTCAACTGCACGCACTGAATTTACGAAAGTAAATAAAACAAACAAAAACATAAAGTTCCTTAACATACTCATCATACCCGATCAATATTATTATGTTATTTTTCAGTTAATCATATGACATCCTGACAAGAGCATTTGCCTCTCTGTCGGCTTTCTCCGGACTTCGGATATGCATCCCACATTCTAAATAAAATATCAACTGGTTCTCACCATCAGACAAAAACTTTCTTTTTGAAGGAAGATAACATGCTCTTCTCAGTAAACCAGACATTGTAATTGATACATTTACATATAATTTTCTGTTCCATTCTGAGAACGACTCCGGAACATTACCATAACCACAACCTGACATATTGACCTTAACTTTCTGTATATCACGTCGTTTCTTCCGTTCTGAAATTTGCACCTCATTAGTATCCAGCTGACAAGGAGATGACACTAATGCACCTTTGACATTCAGCGCTCCAGTCCTTCCGTTGTGCTCATTTACCCACTGATGGCGGCTTTCATCTGCTACGAAAAAATCATCCCGCGTCAACAATTCATCCGCCTGTGAGACACCGTTCATACTGCAACTCCCCAGCACAACTGCCAGGTAAAATCCCGCTGCCGCCCTGTTCATCTCCGACACCTCCGGTCAGTTCGTTTTACTGCTTTCTTATTTCTTTACTGCAGTACAGCGA
>OJTU01000111.1_pt1 | contig 27831 bp, 26 predicted proteins | sample 1599801 | NCBI WGS metagenome assembly OJTU01 (sample SAMN04436695, study PRJEB24849) | human gut metagenome | biome: human gut; feature: NICU; material: stool | host: Homo sapiens | place: USA: Saint Louis, MO | collected 2010-08-02
AGCACAGCAGCACAGCAGCACAGCAGCACAGCAGCACAGCAGCACAGCAGCACAGTGATATAATTATAATAATGGCCGTAATGCGCGGCCATTACATATTATTTATTATAGCATTAACTTATTAGATCCGCTATTTTCTTTTCTTGATATGCCATCCTTATTATTTCAAATTCATCCATACGCATCATGTAAATAGATCTTGTCAATACCAAATTTCCATGTTTATCTTCTTTAATTTCATCTGCACCTTCTATTAATTTAATAATCCCAAATTCATTAACTGGAATTGGACAAGACTCAATATCAATAGGATAAAAATCACCAGATCCGTTTTCTCTTACCAAAACACTGGTTTCTTCATACGTAATAAGACCATACTTCTTCCAATCAAGACCAGCTTTTGTAATTGCATCCTTAACTTGCTGCGCTACAACTCCAAAATGATATCTGGCATGTTCACTTCCTTTTCGTAATATTTCATCCTTCATCTTCCACATTTGAAATTTTACACTACCCACGGCTTCAATAAGTTCAGTCGGTATATCCGAGAATTCATCTTTGTAATTAACATCTGAAACAACAGTGACAGCATTCTTGCTATATATGTTATTCCAGTATGCTGTCGTTGTACCATTATTAACTGTTCCTATCTGCCCTGTGGGAGCAAAATAAGGATTATCATTAACTGGATTAGCTATCTCGACAAGAACTTGAGTACCGCCAAAGCTCCCGCCAGGGAACATACGAAACCTGTTTGGTAAGCGATAGTCATTAGAACCATAAGCATTCCAGCCAGCCCCATTTTCTACAGTACCACGACACCTAAATTCAACAACTTCTTGTATCTGCGGTGTTACATCATATCCACCACGTATAGACCAGTACTTATTATTGTCAGATTCTCTGCGGGAATCATGAACACGAAAAGCACCATTACTAGCATACTGAATGGCTTTTTTATATTCTGAAGTATTTTCTGAATACCCCCCCAATATCCAGTTCTCTCCTAATTTAAAGGAAACATCAAAAGCAGAACTTATAGAAGAAAGTGGTGAGTTATTAACACGAGTTGTCAAGGCGGAATTCAATGGTAGTTCATTAGCAACCCCACGCGATTGTGAAATAAGAAATATCTGTTTTCCTCGTTTCGAATACACTCCATCGCTGTACTTTTTATCATTCGAGTATTCCCCACCACTAACTTTATTTGTTATCGCCCACATTCTAAATCCATCGGGATCATCAGGAGCAATACCAGAAGCAGTAGAAAAAGCGGAATAATTCTTTCCTTTGTAAGTTATAATAGATGCTCCAGAATCCCAATTATCCATAGTTAGAATAATAAGGTCTCCTTCATACATATCTATACCTTCAGGTTCAAATGAATGGGGGGTCCCATACTTTGGATTATCCATAAGATTTTTGTATCCATAAAGAGAACGAGCCCCCTCAAATGAAAATTCAGCAAGAATATTACCAGAATAATCAAACTTCTGAATAATATGCAACATGAACGGATGTGTATATCCCCTTAATATATAGATGTACTTACCATCACTGGCAACATCTTGAATAACATGAGTATCAGTTCCGCGCTGCGGATGTGGAATCCTGAAATAATACAATGGTCTTGCGTCCAAACTATTGTCAAGGGATTCTACGTGTATCCTGCTGTAAACAAATACATACCAGGCATCATCATCTGCTGTGCTATCAGTTGCAACAAGAACAACATACCTTCCATCTGAAGATACACACGGGGTTGCTGAATTATAATTCTGATAAGGATGACCAGAACCAGAATATCCAAAAAGCTGATAAGTAATCACATCAGATTCAGATGTGCTGCTCCCTTTCCAAATTAATTTTGAATAACCTTTTCCTCCATCATTTCCTCGATATGTAGGCTGGGTAACCATTTGGGTATAAATAAAAAGGTCATCATCAATAACTATCGTAGATATTCCCTGATGGTTATTTAATATTGGTGCAGTGTAAGTAGTATTTTGCACTACTGAACCATCATCAGAAAACGAGTATTCAACCAGCCTGCGCTTCTCTAAAGCAGCTGCTGTTCCTGTACCCCCCCCTGGACCATTCGCCGTAAATCGTACACCAATATTATTTTCAGCAGCCCCTATAGTTGTAAAATCAGTTGAACCTATACTTACTATTTCATATTCAATTCCGGTTATGAAGTCACCAGCTGATGTTACTTTAGAGTTGAAGTTTCCACTACCTTCAGCACTGCCAACAACCGTTTGTAAAATAAATAATTTTTTACCATTATAATTCGCATAAGCACACCCTTGACTTGTAGCCTCACCATTTGGAAAAACTTGGGACTCACCAAAACCCATAAATGCTTCCATTAAATGGCGTTGCACCAATGTATTACTGATATTATTACGAAGAGAAAGTAGATGACCAGTTTTGGAAAGAATCATCCCTTCCCCTGTCATTTTGCTTACATCTACTTTCAACGTATCAACAAGATATACTCCAGGTGGAACATAAGCATTTTCAGGAGCCAGAATAAAAGAATTCGTATCATCAGTTATACCATCTCCAACAGCAGCATAATCTTTCACACTTACTGTATCACGCATCTTATCCTGGAACGTTCTGTATACAGCTCCAGCACCATACTGGATAAACCATCCGAAACCACCGACAACACCAGCAATTGCAGCATCCACATACTTACGCATTGAACGATTATTTACAGCGTCCTGCTCAAGTGATGGATCTGCAAGGTTAGAAATTTTGTTTTGCTTTGCATCGTAATATTTTGCAAGCAGCGAGGGCTTCATCAATGCACGTCTGAACCACCCAAAACATCGCTGGATCAGCATCGTCAGGTAGTCGAATGCATCCTCATGAACTTCGGGGAAAAATTTTCCCTGATTGCGAAGATCAGTCTCCTGCACCACATCAAGCACACGCTCTATCGTAATTCGCCAGCCAGCAGCAAGCGGCGACGGAAGAACCACTTCACCGCCACTATAAGTGCCCGCTCCAGTTACCTTATAACCGGTATCAAGCACCAATTCTGTTACGTTCCCGTTCAGATCAGACACCTGAACAACCAGGTCGGATTTTTTGAAAATACGGAAGGTATACGGAAATGATGTCGTAACTCCGTTACCGGTGTATTCGTTGTGGTCAACTTCGGTTGAGACCGTCATGTTAAATCTCCAGATAGTCGCAGCACCCGTTGCGCCGCATATCTGGTCATTCTATTACCTAAAAAACCACATATGGATAGACAACCCATAAATACGAACAGATATTACCTTTCAGGTGATTTGCAAAACGTGCTGGATAGCAAACAAATTATTTGTTACTGTATAAATATACAGTTATCGTATGGAGAAGATAAGATGCAGCAGTATCACTATCCACTGGAAGACGGATTTACCGAAAGGATTCACACGCCGGGAGGCGTCAGATCACTGGTGGAGGGATCGCACTTGATGAAATTACTCCGGGATCTCGATAAGGATGGATTTAATGTCGATGGCCCACTTGCCGAACTGACTGCACTGATTAACTACGTCACCAGCTCACAGATGTCTATGCAGGATCTGCAAACACATCTCGACTATTGTGCCGAACAATTACGAAAACAAACCACATAAAGAAAAGGCCGCAAGAGCGGCCTGTGACATGTCACGCTCACGCTATGACAAGCCTATGTACCCTGCTACACCAGATAATATCAAAACAACTGCAACAGCAAATTCACCATCGTCAATGATACATTTACGGTTCATAACGCCAAGTGCAACAAGCGCAAACACAACAAGAATAAAAGCAATCATTTCTCATCCTTATTGCGGAGTGACATCCTGTGGTCGCCACCAGTATGTTTGGTTAAATTCTTTCTTCGAACGTTGCTCCATTTTACGCAAATAGCCTGGTGAAAAATACTCCTGCATCTGGTTAAAAATCATGTGATCGAGAGCCGCCTTCAAGTACCAGAGATTCGCACCTGGCATCAGACCTTTCCCCAGCTTCACCAGATCACCACCAGTCTGCTCATTCTTTCCTTCCACAGCATTAAGCGGAATGCCCTGAGCTATCTTAACGACATCATCAACAAGGCCTGCCACCGGACCAAGCATTGACGCCAGGGCACCGCTGCCATATCTGGTGTGATCTGAAAGAAGAAAATCACCATACAGGCCAAGCCCACCACCTTTCAGTAGCGCACCAAGCCAGAATTTTGCGGCATCATCACCGGTCATATCACGCGGATTCCTGCCTGATGCCATATCGTTTAACTGCTGCGAAAGCGCGCCAAGGATGGTTGTACTGGCGATAAACGTCGCAATGTATGCCGCACGCCCACCGGCAGACGGCATTCCCATGGCGCGTGACCAGTGACGCATGACAACGGAGATCGGAAACGACTTAAACAGGAATACGCTACGGGTTAGTTCTCCCTTCCATGTCCCACGCTGGATGCCTGAACCGGTAACCATCTGCTCACGCGCACCAGGAGTGATGACCGCCATATCCACTTCTTCGGTCACCGCCCCGAGCAACTTGCGCATCGCTTCAAACTTCACGCGCTCTGGTGCTCCGAGATGCTCTACAGCAGCATCAGGAATACGCATGATGCTTTCCGGCGTCAGCATCGTGTTGTTGCCTTTCCCCCAGTCCTCCTGTTGCGCCAGTTTCCACACGCTCCAGTCTGTGTCAGTAATCCCTTTGCTTTTCAGGATACGAAAATCAGAATCATCGAGGCTACGAAGGTCTGGTGTCCGTGACACTACTTCTCCCAGGCTTCCCATCATGGTTACGCCATAGGCGCGCTTGTGCGCATCTGACCATGCTGTAAGCCCACTGGCACGCATTACCGCCGTTGCCGCCCAACGAGACACAGACGGCCCCATATTATCCATCGCCCAGCGGTTAACGCTACCAAGTAGAGATTCCATCGCCAGACCAGTGCGGCGCGCCCGCGCAAGCTCAGTACGGTTCGTTGGGTCCATAGCTTCAAGCTGGTTACGGAATAACTGGTTCATTGGAAGGTTGGTCACCTTCGCAGACAGATACATGGTTCCAAGATCAGAGAACGATGACAGCAACGCGGAGCCGAGTCGGCTGGCAACCAGCCAGTTGCGGATATTGTCAGACCAGCGTGCGATGTGCGGATTCGCTACAGGCTGTGTCTTTCCGGAAATAAAGTTGTACAGATTCTCTGTGTTGTTCCCCAGGCGCTCGACGCTACCGGTTTTACTCGGGTTAGCTGTTGCCGTTTCTGCCTTCACCTGATCAAGAAGGGAACGGAAAACATGATCGGGGTTTGGACCATATGTTTCCACCAGAGCAATATCTTTACTAATCCCTTCCAAGTGGCCGACCATGATTTCCCATAGAGAGCGATCGCCATAAAGTTGCTGATATTGCAGATAGGAATCTGCATCTTTGAAATGTATCTGTCGTGATGCATTACCACGGTTAGCACGTGCGCCGGAAATTCGCATTCCGGTATCAGTAAGTTTATTCAGCCCACCAGTAGCGATCGTGTTATAAGCCTCTCCAAGAAATGCAGACAACTCGGCATCGTTCATCAGTTGTCCATCGGCTCGGATATAATATTTGCGATCCAGCTTACCTATAACATCGCTAACCCACTTATCCTTTGATACCGCCCCAACCTTTTCCATAGAATGATGTTGAGGGATCCCCCAGTTTTCGAGATAGCCAATGTCCCCACCAGCATCATTAAACCGGCGGCGCAGTAGATCTGTCACTTCTCTCCACGCCTTAGCACCTTTTCTTGCTTTAGCATTGCCAGTATTTTGCCCTCGCATTTCATATACCAGGTCACGCACGCCCGCTTCATCTTCAAACAGGCCAAAAAAGCGAGGATCAACTGCTTCAAATGCCTCCTGCAATTGACTCAATGCATAATCACGAGTGGCTTTTGTTCTGGACTCAACAGAGAGGAAATTCGATTTACCGTCTGCATTAAAAGCAATAGTACGGTTAAGAGCGCCAAGTTTCCCATCAGCCCCTTGATAGCTATTGATAAATTTATCCAATCTCTGACGTGCGGCTATAGTGAGGGCCACACGACGTTTCTTTAATGCCGCTTCTCGCTGTAATTCTTCAGATGCCAATTGTGCTGCACGATATAGCCGCTCTGATTCGGAAAGTTGTCTCCACGACATCGGGTCATCACGAGCAATGGAGCGCATATTTCGATAAATGCGGTCTTCAATGTTCTGTATTTCTCGCGCCGTTAACGTGCGCTGCGCCGCCTGCTGGACCGCTTGTATACATTCCTGTCTCATTTAATTTAACCTCTCAAGAAACACGCCACAGCGACATCAAACAGGCTGGAATCCTGTATTGCCTGCTCACTTTCCTTGTTCGCTTCATCCAGTACTTCACGCGCTCTGCGCGATTGTGGATTACCATCATCATCCAGCACGGTGATTATCATGTCAGGTGATTCAAGCAGCGAGTCTTCAGCTATACGCAGATCAATATCTCCTGCCGGATCTGCCATCATTTTTTGTTCTGCCTGTTGCAATATCTTACCGGGCTCAAAAGGAGCTACTTCGTCTGGCGTCCTGACCTCTGCTGTTTTATAGAATGAAACAGCCTGAGCATTAAGTTCACTTTCTGCCTGCTGTCGCCGTGCCAGTTCTGCTCGAGCTTCAAAAAACTGACCTCCAGGCTCGTGCGGTGCCAACGCGTTACGGGAAAATTCCAGGCGTTCTTGTGCCTGCCGGATTCGTTGGTCAATATCCCGAAGTCTGGCCTGTTTATCTGATCGAGCACGAGACAAAGCTTTACCGCTACCGGTTGGCTCTTCTGCAAGAATTTGTGCGCGCTGTTCAGTGAGATTTTCAATAATTCGTTGGCTATTAGCGATTTCAGACTGGTAAACCTGTCTATCGCCACGCGGCAAAAGCTGCGCAGCCCGTTCTTCAAGCAACCGATTTTCGATAGCGCGCGCTGTTGCTCCATCATCTACAGATGACAGAGCCTCATTAACTGCCTGAGACAGCAGATTCTTGCGCCCAGGAATTTCACTGAAAGATGCAGACTCAACAATGCTGGCAACGTCTACAGGTCTCCCCTGGCTAACATCAGACATAGCTTTTCGCAGAGCCTGAATGTGAGAATTGCGCGAAAGCACGTTGATCGGCACGCCGGGAGAAATATCAATTTCAGCATGATGAGCGGCATTCGCCGCCAGTGCAGCATCGACATCAACTGGTGAAAAATTGGGGGTGCTTGTAGCCTCACCGCGAGAGTTAATAAATCTGCCGACACCACCAAACGCCACCCCAAGAACAGCATCAATAGCAATTGCCTGTCGATCCAACACATCATACTGGTTAGCCATTTCGCTATAGCCACCATCACGAAGCGTTTTTGCAGTAAGCCCACGCTGTGCCATACCGAACGCAATATTTGTACCTGCGGCATAGGCAATATCTGGCGTTGCACGTACTGCTGTTGCTGCGGCGCGTCGCACTGAACTTTCACCCGTCCGCGCAAGCTGAGCCGCCACACCTTCCGCCAGCGCACCACCAGCACGTAACCCGAGGCTCATAGGGATCAGTGTTCCGGCACCAGCAGTAATACCCTGCACTAATCCCGCTTCCTGCGCCGTCCTGAAATCAACCCCCTGTGCTGTCAGCCGTTCAAACTCAGAAAAACCCTGTAGCGAAGTTACCGCCGCAGCACCTCCGACCGGACCACCGAGCGTTGTACCGATAACAGCCTGCCCGCCCATATCGAACAACCCATAAAGAACCTGCCCGGCGGTTCCGGTTGTCGCGGCATCAGGCGTCAGCCGCTTAACCTGCTGCTCTGCTAGTTTTCTCTGCTCGGCAATGTATGAAACTGAAGTGTCATTGAGCGAGGTGTTTTCGTTAACAAACTGAGCAATCGGGGATACGATTTTATCCATCCCTGCCCAGAGCAACTGATCTGGCTTTGCCACCAGCCCGGAGTACAAACCAGACAATGCCGCTCCTACAGCATTGTCGAAAAAACCAACATCGCTGTTAAAGCCAGCTGGATTTGATGCTGCTTCGTCAAGCTGCTGATTCTGGTTTACTGGATTAAGGCCAAAGTAACTCATTGCGGAATATCTCCGGAGAATCTCTGACGCTTCTGTGTCAGATCAAGAACAACGGGAGAACCATCATCTTTTAGCAGATAACCAGTACCAAGTTTCACCAAGTACTGACTATCGCCGTAACTTTGCAAACCATACTGACCAGGCGGTGTTTTTATCCCTGTGCCAACAACTTGTTCATTCCAAGCCTGATTAACCTGCTTATCGAATTGCTCTGCAGACATTCCCCACGGCAAAAGAACATTCCCCATTCCGTTATAGTCATGCACGCCACCTGTAGCTACGTTAACAGCCTGTTTCCAGATATCATTGTCAATTTCGCCTGATACCACGCCTTTTTTCGCCATCACACCAGCGTAATAGTCCTTTGCGATCTCGTATGCCATTGATGCCCCCTGAGCATCACCAGCAAATGCATCCTTCACCATGTCAGAAAACTCAAGGCGAAGATCAGCATCTTTAGGCATCGGAATACCTTTCGCGTCATCAGTACCTTTACGAGCCGCCGCGCCAGCAAGAATTGTCTGCGCAGCGGTTTCAGGAGACACGGAAACATCCGGATTAAACCAGTTTTTTTCTGCCAAAATACCACCTGGCTTATCCATCAGTATCCCGGCAACGGCAGCAGATGGAGCGTTGGCACTGATCTGCTGTAGTGCTGACATATACACCTGCCCACCACCAGTGCTCTGCCTGATGGTATCGAGATATGCTGCCTGTTGGGAAACGGGCGCATCACGAAAGAAAACACCGATCTGATTGGCCTCGTCTTTGGAAAAGAACGTCAGTGGAGTGCCATATGACTTAGCAAGGTCACTGACCTGAGCAGCACGCAAGGCAACGCTCTGTCCAAAGTTATCCTTATTGCTCATGTCGATAGGCTTTGCCTGTCCGGCGGCAAGAGAGAACTGTACAGGATCAGCCTGTCGCTGCTTTATCACCTGACTTGCAGCCGACACAACGTTGTCATAAAGAGCGGCTCGTGCCGCATAACCCTCCCCTGTCTCACCAGTATCCGGGCGTAATTGCTCAACATATGCTGTAATGCTGCTTGTCGGCATGTTGCGGAAAGAGCCTATATACTGTCCGGCGATTTGCGTATTTCTGAACTCGGTATATCGCAGATTTCCTTCTCTGACTCCATAAGCTGCAATAAAATCAGCCTCACCAGGTGGGTTAGGAAATTCAACGCCACGCATATACGCAGCTGTCGCATCGCGAACCTGGCTGTCAATCATCGTTTTATATTCAGCCTGCTGCTGCCGACGCAGTTGATCCGCCTGTCGCATAAAACTTGCCTGCGCCTCAGGAGATGCCGCATCGAATGCTGCATTACCGGTATAGCGTTTGGTGTTGGTTGGAATTGTTGATAAACCAAGTGCTGCACTGACACCAGCAGTTAACTGCTGATCACTGTATGGCTGGCTACCGTTCTCATGATGGATAATGGCTGCACAAAGCGCCTTCAGGGTATCAGGATTAGATGCATCGAGAGGCTCATCAGCAGAAACGCCAAGTTGTTCGCACACTGCTTTGATATACGACATAGTGTCATTTTTATCAGTAGGCGGTGCCCAGCGATTAATTATCTCGCTGACGGTATCAATACCCTGCCTCTGATACGACATCAGGTTCCGCCCTAATGCACGAATCCCGTGTTCAGGTGTTTCGAATTTAGCAAATCGACCATCATCACCGGTCTGGCCTACCCACGGATTAGTTTTGCTGTATTCGAGATTTCCTGGGTTATTGTTGCGTATGCCACGGGCACGCTCGGAAGAGTCACTATCTGCTACAGCACGGCGAGCTCCAGCAGCAGTATCACTTAACTCGCCATTACTTTGGATGAATGCGGTCGCATTGTTTGCCGACCACTGGGACAATGCAGCATCAGCAACCTTCTCTTTAAACTCGATTTTCTTGGCCTGGATTTGCTCGTTGCTCCAGCCATGTGCAACACCGTACTCCTCAATTTGCTGGAAAGTTTGCTTGTTAGCCAATACGTATGCGGCGTTGTCGCCATACAATGCTGCGGCATTTTTACCATTGTTCAGCAGTGTCGCCTGAAACTGGCCTTCTTCGTAGGCATTAATTTGCCCTATCTCGTGTCGCCCGGCCTGCGTAGTGAACTGAATGCGCTGCTGCTGCGCCTGCTGCATGAAAGCATTACGAGCCTGTTCATCCGGCAGCGACATAGCCAGTTGTTCGACCTGAGCATCAAACTGCTGCGTATACTCCTGACCTTTTCCAATAGCATTTTTCCCTTTCAGGTTAAGCAAACCTGTTTCAGGGTTATTCAGCAGATCGCTGCCTGTCTGACTGAGTTTAAGGGATGCCTCCTGAACCAAGGCAATATTGGCACGCTGTTTTGCCTGACCCAGAACATCAATTGCCTCTGTCCCTGCCCGAACAAAAGCATCACTAATACCTGGCTGAGAAAACGTCTGCAAGCCTGCTGACTGAACTCCACGACTCTCAACCTGACGTCCGGATACTGTTGGTACGACTGGCATTATAATCCTCCGGGTAATCTGGTTCCTGCTGCTGCCCCGATTGGCGCAGGGGTGCTTTGAGTAAACGGACTCCACGTCCCACCAAACATCTGGTACGCACCGTATGCCTTCAGAGGCGCAGTGAGCAATGTTGTTGCTGCTCCCACATTCCCCTGTTTACGGGCTGAACTGGCTTCTGCTTTATAGTTGGCAGCCTGAACCTGATAACCGTAAGCCTCGCGTTGCGCGTTATTCACCGTCGTCAGCGAATCAAGAGCGCCAAACTGGGCAGTGTCGCCAAATATATCCAGCGCGTTACCGGTAGATAAATCGGCGCCGGTCGCCCCCATTGTCGCCGCCTGTGTACCAAGCCGCTGTCGGGTCTCTCTGCGCCGTTGCTCAGCTTCAGCGTTACCTCTGTTTATTGCATCATTTGCCTGAGCTGTGGCTATATCTGCGTTCGCTTCTGCAACCTTCGAGACATACTTTCCCTGTTGGTACTGGGTGTATGCCTGAATGCCACTCATGGCGAGCATTGCGCCACCAGCAATAACCGGATCGCACATTATTTTCTCTCCATGTGAAATCTATGGAAATTAAGACCAAGAGCACCATAAGGCGCGGCTTCTTCAAGCCTGAATCCAAGCCAGTGCAGCCATGCTTTGGCAACATGGTTTCGCTCGTCGACGTAGTTTTCCAGGCGCGGATAAACTGCCAGCATCTGCTGCAATACAGGGCGGCAGTGGCGAAGAAATGTCTTCTGATATTTTTCAATACGGCTGGTTCCTACCAGCCAGGGCGTACCATTGCCACCGATCATTGACGCCGGAGATACGCCAAACATGGTTACCAGTTCTCCGTTCGCAAATCCTGACCAGGCCATAGTCGCAGTGCGAAGACCAACACGCAGCGCATCTTCGGTAGTCATCAGCGATACCGCATACAGTTCGTCAATATCAGCCTGACGAACATCCGGCAAAATCATCTGAAGATGCTCTTCGGTAGCGGGAACAATTCGAACATCGATCATCAGAATCCCCCAACAGTAAGGCGAGGAATAACGGCAAGAACAGACAGCGGCAACGGATCAAGCTGACGGATTTTTACACGTCCGTTTTTGCCCCAGTTACTGTCCAGTTTCACTTCTACTTTTCCGGTAGCATCATCAACAGGATCATCGTAGAACTCGAATTCACGCTGTGGATATTCGTACCATTTACCGCCGGGCGTAGTCGCCCAGATGCCGCGACTGGCATTCACAACCAGAGTAACGGAGGGGATCACCTGTTTTTTGTCCAGCAGCGTTTCCTGTCCGTTAATGTTGATATCCAGTGTTTCGAATTCAGCAGTTATTGGCAGGCCGATGTGCACTACAGCCCCCGGAGATTCCAGCGTGACGGCACCTCCGGAAACCACTTTCTGTGGTTCCACGTTCGCATCAGAGAGAATGTTTACGGTCTGGCCTTCAAGATGAGACAGGCCTCCAAATGTCCGGCGCGCCATCTGCCAGTTCGTGGTGGCCACATTCCTGAGGGATGGCGGGACGTTCCTGTTAGCACGAACCACTACAGCGGTATTGCTGGTTACAGAAATAATGTCGCAACGTAATTCTTTTGACACCTCATCGCCAGTATCAGGATCAGTTCCGGTATAAGGGAACTGTAGTTGCGCGCCGACATCACTACTGGTGAAGTACGCACCACCAGAAACACTGATTGTATATTCCGCACGGTAATCCCATTCACCAGAACCACCAGTGATGGTCATCGTTCTGTCAGACGTATTTCTTCCATCATAGCTAAGGCCAGAATCAACAAAGAAAGCATCTTCATCGCTGGTAAATAAACGGCTGGACAGCCGCTCGATGTATCTCACTGTTTGCCCGTTAACGGTTCGGTTAACGACGAAATACACCGCATCTTCATTGCCTTCGCTGATACTGCATGTGCTTTCATATTTTCCGGTACTGGATTGTGGTGCCCATGCAAAAACCTGCTGATCACGCAAATAGGTCATCACCAGTAATTTACCGTCATCACGAATGCAGAAGGCGCTGGAGTAAGGGACAATAGAGAAGCACCAGTCAACAATGCTGTGCTTCTGAAAAAGATGATTGGCAAGGATGGTCAGGTCGTTCCCCTGATAGCCGTCAACATCGAATGAGTAGGCCAGATCACGGACAACACTGCCTTTCTCCTGGACGAACAGAGCAATATTCGCCACGGCAATTGGTGGGACATTGCTCGAGCCATTTGATCCCTGAGAGCTGAATGCAAATGATGATGGGGTTAATACTTTGTTCTGGTCGCCGGTGATGACGTACTCACCTCCGGAAGTCAGCGCCACCAGCGAACCAACATCAATCAGGTGGCGGATCTCATTAACCTGACGTCCGGCATAGGTGTAGATAATTCTGTCGTCATCCTGCGTAGGATTGCTTTTGCCAAAATCCTTATAATCCCCAGTACGGCTGGCCCAGATAGTCTGAGGGAACGCAGTCGATGCGGCGAAGTAAAGACGTTGTTGATAATAAACAACAGTGCCAGGATAACCGTTAATACTGTTCCAGGCATATTTAGCCCATTTATAGCTGGCATTATCCTCGCCAACTATCTGCGAAGGGATATAGGAAATCACCTCGGCAGTTGCAGTAGTTCCATTTGCAGCAGTGATACGGGCAATGCCAAAACCACTGTGCAGATATTCCCACTCAATGCCGGTATCATCATCACCGGATCCGCCCCAACCATCCCATGATGTGCCTTCTGTATGCGAAGGGCGCAAAGTGCCTGTTTTACCTGCTGTAACAGCGCGATAGTAGTTACTGTCTGCACGGCGAACATCGTCAATCGACGTACTCTTACTGGTTTCCCATACCGGCACTGAATCCACTGCAGGCTGTTCCAGATAGAACAATTTGCCTACCTGCTCCGAGCCAAAAATAGAGGCGCTTGCCGTTAACGTAATTGTCCCGGTGCTGGCGCTGGCATAAACCGTCACTGACTCGTCAATATTGATATCTTCAAATGGTCCGTTCTTCGTTACCACATCAACCAGTTGCCAGTTGTCATGCGCATAGCGACGCAACTCTTTCGGCGGGTATGCCGGATGAACCAGCGTAAGCACGTCTGCGCTTTGCGTGAATTTAATTCGGAACAGATCGGCTTCAGTATATGGCGTGGCAATTTCATAAATAACATTGCTGCTGTTCAGCACCAACGCACCATCTTTGATAACGCGCATGTACTGGTGTCCGAACTCCAGAGCATAAGTCTGAACCGTCGAGAACTGGAACGGTATCAGGCGGCATTTCCGATTTGGGTATTTGGCGGCACCGACAAAACGCGTACCAGGTCGATTCTCAACGCCGCCATACTGCCGCACGATAAAGTTATCGCACTTGCGCAATGCCACCTGGTACTTCGCCATGTCGATACGCCCGTACAACGACGGTCCAATCTCACCACCGGCAAAGCTGGGCTGGATCCAACTGATAGCCATCAGGACAACCTCGCAATGGTAAACTCGTCAACCGGTGGCTGTGGTTCCTGTGATTCATTCTGGCTATGCGAGCCAGCACTAAGAATCACGCGATTGTACATATTGAGGGCAAACGTACCGAGGTCTGCATTCCCAGTCAGCGCCATGTTAATAGCTGCCGCAAGACGCCAGGCCAACGCCTCCATAAAAATGGCATCAAACATGTTCACATCTGAAACGCGAGAGACATACTTGAGCCATGCCTGCGGCTGGTCTGTGTAGATCAACTTTCCTGTTCCGTTGGTGTCTGCACCAACTTCGTACTGAACGCGCATTGCTGCTGTTGGATTGCGTACACCAGGAAGCATAATTTCAGTAATGCGCAGACAATCGGACGGGTACTGATACGCATATTCCCAGTCAGGCGGTGGATTGCTCGTATCTGCAAGCGCCACGCGTTTGGTAGCAAAGTTCCAGTCAAAATCAGAAAGCACAGCATCACGGCAGGCCTCAAAGTGCAGCGAACATTCCCCCGCTTCCTTGCTGGCTTCCGTCAGGCTGTTAATGCTGCGGCTATTGCCAATATTGGACAGCGCACGATTGCAGATCTCTACTACAGAGGCCATTACTCACCCCCATTGCCGTACAGGGTTTCAGCCGCTGATTTTTCTACATCCCCGGAAACAGGAGCGATCGCCATATCAGTGATCTGCAGATCGGCGCTGCGATTAACACCATCGTCAGTTTCTCTGGCAGACAGGCCTCGAATAACAGCCTTTGCAGTTATCATCACTTCTGTTCCGACGCCCTGAGGTTGCGCCTTCAGCTTATTCAATGTGTCGTTATTAAGAGTGATGCACAGCCCCCACGGGTATTCATCGCGAGTTCTGGTTTCTCCGCTCTCATCCTGGTAGCTGTCAGTGCCGGTTTTGAGGTTTACGAGTTCCATATACACTCCTGCAATAAAGGGGCCGAAGCCCCTTGTCTGATCCGCGAGGCTTACACGCCCAGTTCTTTACGCTTATCTGCGATCTTCTCGCGGAGCGTTTCGGCTTTGGCGTTATGGTGTGGCTTCTCGTTAAAGAGCAATTCGTACTCTTCACGGAGCTTATCCAGTTCACCATCATCTGACACATCGTTGATGATTTTGGTGCTGGTTGCTGCCATTGACACCTTTCCTGCAACTTTTGCTTTTGCCTGTCTGGCTGCATCGTTAACAGGTTCCAGTGCGCTACCAGGCTCACCTTCGTATTCGATTTCTGCCCCCTCCGGCCACAGAGTGTTATGGATATGAGAGAGGCGCAGAACGCGGTATCTTGGTTTCTCACCTGACATCGATATCACCTTAACCAGTTACTTTTGAGCGGATCGGATACGGCGTATTGGCATCAACATCAAGACTGATACCCGCAGTGAATTCGCCAGCCGTTAGTGGGCCAGTTGCGACGGAGTAGTTAACACGCAGATATCGCTGAACACCGACAGGCACCTTTGCAGAAACAACTCGTTTACCTGCTGTCAGGGCGGTCTTTGCCAGTGCACCACTATCATAAATAGTGGTCCATGAGCTGTTATCCTCACTCGTCTGCAACTGGATGTTTACAGTTGCATCACCGCTTGCTGCGGCGGCTGTGTTAACCAGCGCCCAAAACTCAAGCGGGTAACCCACGCCGATATCACGACGTTTTCCGTCAATTGGACCGAGATCGATTACGTCAGTAGAAGCCGCGGTATTCGTAACCGCCTGAGCTTCGGAGAACATCAACAGTTTGTCGGTGATCATCTTCTTTCTCCATTAGTGGGTCTGTTACGACCCACAGGTTAATAACAGGCGTTACACCACGCGGGCTTCTGTTTCCAGAAGCGCATCAGTTTCACGGATTGGTACACCACGGAATGAAGTCCACCACTCGCCTTCTGTCTCTTTTACGCTGATCGCCAGAGATGTTTTCTCCAGAGATTGCAGATCAAGAGCCTGACCTACAGTGCGGTTCATGTAGAACACTGGGCGCCCCATGCCACGGTTTGGAATGCGATGCAGTGCTTTAACCATCAACTTCGCAATATTTGCGGCAGAGGAAGGTTCTGAAAGATTGCTGACATCGATGTTTGCAATGCGAACAACATAACGCCAGTCACGCAGAGCAAGTCCGTTGTCCCATTTGTAATGGGTACGGTAGCCTTCGTACTTGCCGCCATTAGCATCTTCCAGTGTCACCTGGCCTTTATCTTCCATCTGAATGCCAGCCTTCTGCCCTTTCGGGAAGATGCCATGCACGGTGTTTTCGCCCCACACCACTAACCAGATTGAGGTGTTATCTGTACCCGTGCCACCAGCATCAATGATGTTCTGAGCATTACCCGCAGACAGGCTGGAATAGCGGGAGGACAGTCCCATAAACTGCTGAGGGTTAACGCTGGAATCACCATAAAACAGCGTCTGCGCCATCTGCTGATTCATCGCTTCAATAAATGCGCGGTCTTCAGACAGGCGGAATTCGGCGGTATTGCCGTTCAGATCAGCCAGTGACTTATCGACTTCAGCATAGGTTTCCAGCATGCCCACGGAATCGGTTACCTGCACTGTGGTTGATTTGCTTGGCTGTACGCCATAGTTCAGCAAACGCCAGGTAGCTGAAGGTAAACCAGAACGAATGGTGGTTTTGTGTCCGGTAGGAAGGTTCCCTTCGACAAAAGGCATATCCTGAAGGATCGGGTTAGTTTGACCGAGAAGCTCGATAATCTTATCGACTTTCCCATCTGGATCGACGCGCTTACCCCAGTCAGCCAGCGTTAGCGCAGTTAAGCCTTTAACAGCCATTGTCATTTCCTCTCTTATTTGCCATAGAGCACTTCGGCCGCACTACGCTGGCCTTCATTACCACCGGTGACCATGCCATCCTCAGACATCGCCTTTCCGATTTTCACGAACGTTTTGACCAGATCAGGGTGATTACCCAGCCCGGTGGTGTTCAGATATTCTTTGAGTTCAGGTGTCCCGAACTGGTCAAGCGCACGCTGTGCGGCGCTAAGGTTAGAAATCAACTTGTCGCCACCGATTTCTTTGTCAGCTTTTACATCCGCAGCCCACTGCTCGGTTGTTTTCTGCCAGGCTTCTGCCTGGCGCTGCTGAACACCTGCCAGAATCTTCGGATAAGTATCAACCAGCTTTTGCGCTTGCTCGTTGGTCAGGTTAAGTTCTCGCGCCACCGGCTCGAATTCCTTCAACGCTTCTGTATCCAGCTCTACGCCTTCGGCTGCCTGAAACTCGTACTTCTCAGGCGCACCCTCTGGTTTATCGCCGTCCTTTTTTTCATCCTGCTTATCGTTTTCAGGCTTTTTGTCATCAGCAGGTTTATCGCCATCAGCAACAGGTTGTGGCTTATCACCTTCCTGTTGTGATGGATCACCAACTGGAGCAGGGTTATCACCTGCAGGCGCTGACGGTTCTGACGCAGCCGGAGCTGCTCCACCATCGACTGGTTGCTCATTGCAAAGACGGCGATACAGCAAACGCTCAAATAAATTCATGATCACTCCTGTTCACTGGCCTCTTTGGCCATCTTCAAATACTGTTCAGGGCAATGCGCCATAACGCGCTGAAACAGTTCCAGCGCCAGATTGCGTTGCCCCTCATTAAATGCCATTGCCATAGCGTCCATCGGTGAGATAGCGGAAAACACACGGCCTTTCTCCAGCACCGACCAGACAACGCGACGCCCCTGTTCACTGCTCATGACAAAGCGAATGTCATCAATTTCACGCTGCGCCATGTCACGTTGCTTACGGGCGTTTTCTTCTTTCAGTTGATCGTCTTCGTAATCTGTCATTGTGATTGCCCACCCTGACCACTAACTGCATTCGCCATAGCTGACAACACACTCGGATCCGAAGTTTTAGCTTCGCTTAGCGTCTTGGCCCCCTGTGCCGCCGCCATCCCCATCGCCATCATTTGTTGCTGCTGTTGTTGCTGTGCCCGTTGCTGGCGAGCCTGCTCAACCTGTTCCTGCGGAACAATGACGGTTGGAGACACTCCGGACATATCAGCGAATGCATCGATCGCCTGATCAACGTTGAGTTTGTCGAGAGCTTCTGGTTTCGCTTGCGCAAGTTGACCAATGAAGTTGACCGTAGACGCCAGACTGGACAGGCCGATAGACTTCTGCGCCTGAGCCATGACGGAAATGTATTCGACCTTCAGGGGCATACCTTCCATCGCGTCAGGCGGTGGCGGCAGCATGTTTTTACGCACCATCATCGAGAAAGCGCGGTCAATGAGAGGATTAAGACATTCGTCGTTCAGACGCTCCAGAACCGGCCCCAACATCAGAAGTTTTTCTTCTTTCATTTCGATCACTGCTTCAACAGGCATCGAGCGGGTATTGATGTTCTGCAACATCATGAACAGATCGACAAAGTAGGCGCTGTTAATGATTTGACGAGTGTCCTGAATGTCTGCTACCAGATCTGCTGTACTGGGGTTAACCAGATAAGCAGGCCTGAAGCCATCCTGACCAGTAATCTGATCGATATACGTGATGTCGCCAGGAAGAAGGGAGGCGCGCTGATTCTTGAGGGAAGTCGGAGCAACCATCGGCGGATTGGTGGCTTTATCAATCAACTGCGACTTGCGCTTCTGGAGAAGTTGCAATGCCTTAACAGGTCCAAGCGCCAGCATACCCGGGCATGATGATCCATAAACATCTTCGCCATTAACTTCCCAGCGCGGAGCCATAATTGGAAACTCATCAAATCCGGACTCACGCAACAACTTGTCGTTATCGCCACCAACCTCGTAATAAACCGATTTGAATGGCTTGTTCTTGCTATCCAGCTTCGATGTATCGCGGTCAATGTTCGGGTAAACCGAATGCATCACTTCAATCCACTTCTCGTAGGTGCCGCTTTCCCACATGCTTTTTACGGATTCGCTGACGTTATTTAGTCCGAACTCCTGAACAAGCTGACGAACAGTCATAGAGAACCTGCGAAAACAGGTGTCTACACTGCCACGAGGTGAGTTAGCCAGGTAGTAACTTCCTATCGGGAATGGCATTGTACGAATGATGTCCTCGTCATCCTCCAGCACCGCCATTGCGCCAGTGCTGTATGTGCCGAGGCTTCCGTATAACTGCGGCAGCGACTGATAGAGATTCGACTTATTGAACATATCGTTCATGCGGTTCTGCACCGCCTCAAGCCACAACTTAACAGGGCCATAATCCATCATTTCAGGATCTGGCGTAGCCAGGCGAAACCACGGACGCGCGGGGCTTGTGATGCCTGACATCATGCCGCTGGCGAGAGTGCGCGCCGCCATAGTCCCGGTCGAATCAATAATGCGTGTATTGCGTCGATCGTTACGGTTGACCTCAGAAGTCAGAAAGCGGGAACCACGCGGGTTGATGTAATCACTCAACTCGCGCCAGTGCGGCTCGAACGACTGACGCTCGCTTTCAAGTTGTGCGAACTGTTTGTTCAATCGCTCTTTAGTTGTTTCCGCCATTTCAATGACTCCGGTTACTGACCAAGCAGCGTTTTACCGCTGGTATTAGCGGTTGATGTGTCGCCCTGAGAACCGGTAAGCAGCGTAGAACTACGACCAGCAGCAGCGCGACGGCGACGAGTTTCTTCGTCGCGGGCATCAACAACGGCGGCATCCTGCTCCTGTGGTGCTGCCTGAACTTCTGGTGTTGCAGGCACTGATGGTGAGCTACCCATGCACATATCAATGACTCCGTACGCAATTAAATTATTACCAATTTAACCACATATGATTTATTTATCGTAGATAGTTGACATTTAACGCACAAATTATTACCTTTAGGGTAAGTAAATGGTTCATTCCGGTTATTAACCTGACTGGCTTGTCGTTAAATTGAACAGGTGGAGTGAGCTTTTATTTTGAGCAGTACGGCGTATGGCACATGCGCCGATAGCGGTCTGGATACGTTTAAGGGGCACCCTCCCTTGCTCGGGCAAACGAACCAGGTAGCCGGAATGTGCAAGTCGAGCGGTTTTATTCCGCGCACGGGGATTCACCATCCCGGCGATTCGGTGTGACACCTCGGAAGAGACGAGGGTGCAACGATGAGAGCATTTATGGAGCTGCGACAAAGTGTGGCGCCTTAACAGGCTAAGTGTTCTCAGCGTTGTGGCATTAGCTCAGCTGGACAGAGCAACCGCCTTCTAAGCGGTTGGTCGCAGGTTCGAATCCTGCATGCCACGCCAGAATCACGCCTAAGGACCGTGATGCCAGAAGTTCCAGGTGCTTGGCGGTGATGGTTTCCCTTGAAGGACTATCACCGCCCTTTTTACAGCAGGACGCCATTGCGATGACTTCATGCTGTAAACCCGTTCAGCCACGGAAGGCAGAACTCATTGCTTCCAGTTCGCCCACTTCAGTGGGCTTTTTTCTAGTGACTACTGATTACCTTATGGGTAATATGCTGCAAACAAATAACACAAGACCGTGACATGCTTGACTTCATCCGTGACATTTACGCTTCTTTCCGCCAGACATCTCTTGAAAGAGTGAAGAGTCCATTTCTTGGACCTTTCGTATTTTCGTGGTTGGGGTTTAACTGGCAGATGCTGGCCGTTATCTTTTTTAGCACAAAAAGTATCGAAGAAAGACTTAGTCTAATAAATAAAAGTTTCGATGTCGGTGATTATATATTTGCCCCTATATGTACTACTGCTTTGATAGTAATAATCCTCCCACGATTTAATAAATTTATCACTTGGGTACAGGATAAACCTAACTCTGACACTGTAGAAATGAGTCTGGCATCTAAAATAAAAATCGCAGAATTACAACAGTCCTTAGCTGAAAATGAAGCAAGAAAAAAACTTGCCGATAAAAAAGAAGAAAGATTTATTGAGGATGGAATATATTCTCTAAAAGAAGAGTTCAAAAAAACAAAAAATGACCTAGAAAAAAGAAATGACGATGCAAAAATATTGCTAGAAGAAATACGACGTTTAGAAGGCCAACTAGCAAAGGCAGAGGGTCAATTAAATGTAGAACAAGAGTCAAAATCTCAGATACAAAAAGAGTTGATTATCGAAAGAGATAACAACCGCACATTAGGCGAACAAATAATAAAATCAACATCAGAATCAAATAAATTCAAAGCAGAATTATCTTTATCTAAAGAGTCATATGAAAACACATTCAAAGCATACAATGAATTAAAGAAACGGAATGAAATCACTGAAAACTCAATTAGGCACAATCACACTAGATACCCATCATTAATAAAACCAGTAAGTGTTAACGGAGCATATACACTAGAATTTAATAAAGGTGTAGAACTATATTTTGACGAAATCAACAAAACATTAACAACCCAAAAAAAGAGAGACTATAAAACCAATAAGGTTAATGCTCGCAATGATGAATTATAGTCACTTTAAGCAAACGGGTCGTAATCCATGATTGCCCTGCCCTGCTGGTTCTGCAGCCCAGGAATTCGCAGGCGCTTCGACACAGGGAACGCAAACGTCAGCAGTAGCGCATCGCCTTTACCAGGAGAACGCCCAAGCCGCTCCTTGATATCTTCCTTCGGTTCGATAACGATTTTACCGTCCACTCGAACTTTGTACTCTGCCGCAGACAGGTCGTCCGCTGTTTCCTGGTCATCCAGCATGCCGCCCAGCCTCAGCCATGTCTTGCATGAGTTGAACATCTCCCCACGCTTGTTGAGCATCTGCGGGTCAGTAGACGCGCCACCGAACGGAACAAGTTGCCATGTACGACCCCAGCCATCACCGATTGACTTCAGACCAGTTCCGTAACCGAAGTCGATGAACACTGCGTCAGCCTGGTACTGGTCTTCAAAGTCAGCGATACGCTTCGCCATAATCAGATCGTCAGTGGTCTTGTTGCCAGTCCACAGCACCTTACTGTGCAGCCCCTGCCGCAGGTATATCACAGCGTCATCAACGCCGGAGTATGCCGGGTCAACGCCGATTATCACCGGAGCATGTGCAACCTGCGCAGCGGTTACCACCCGTTTCATTGCCTCGTCAGTAAGGCCGGTAGGGATAAACTGCAATTCAGATGCATCCGGGAATATGCCGCGCACACGGATTTTAACGAAGTCGCTGTCTTCCCCGTAGTCATCAACCCATTTCTGCAACTGCTGTTTGTTAGTGCCTTCCACCGTCCGGCTGTCAATCTGCGCAGTTTTCCAGCGGTGTTTATATTTGCGGAAACATTCGCGAAAACGCCCGGTGTTACGTGTAGGGTTTCCGAACGCCACCCAGATAATCTCAGTGTCTTCGTCCGTAAGCGCACCCTCAGCAACTTCCCACACCAGATCCGCAATGTTCGACGCTTCATCGAATACCACGATGATGCGTTTGCGCTCGTTGTGTAGTCCGGCGAATGCCTCAGTGTTGTGCTCAGACCAGGGTATTGCGTCAGCCCGCCACCGCTTGTCGTGCCCAGGGTCATTGCTGTACATCGCGGTAGCGGTACAGGTAAACCAGTCTTTCGTGATAGCAAGGTTCGACCACTTGATAATTTCCGGCCAGGTCTTCGTTCGTAGCTGGTTGTCGGTGTTGGCGGTCACCACGACCTTACAATCCTCGCAAGTGGACATGCCCCAGTTGATCAGCATTGAGATGAATGCGGATTTACCAATACCGTGACCAGAAGCGCGTGCCAACATAAGCGGCTGATAGCGCGTCTCTGGATTCTGCAGGTGATCACGTATCTCTCGGAACGCATCAGCCTGCCACTGACGTGGGCCGGTAGCATGTGCCAGTTCAGTCCCCTCTTCCCCCCACGGGAACGCATAGAGGGCATAGCCAAGCGGATCGTGAGTGAACCCTGCAATATCCTCGATTAACTGCTCTTCAGGAGATAACGCTGTATCTGTCACTGATTACCATCCTGGCGTTCTTTGAGTCGCTTCCTGGCCGCTGCTATGCGATCTGCAATTGTCACATTCACATTAACATCCAGGCGTTCTTTAAACGCGTTAACATCAACATGCTTACCAATCAGCTCAAGGTTCTTCACCTTGTCAGGCCATTTAATTTTTTTGAGGATTGTCTCTATCGAATCCTCGTTCATGTTCATGATGGTCGATGACAGATCAAAGCCGCTAAGCGTAGTGCGCCATATTTTCGGCCACTCGCGGATTGGCTTAAGGCTCCCATCGTCGTTGAGGATGTCGATCACGTCCATCTGGTCGATCTCCACCAGGCGCATAAGAACGTAATCGGCACTGACGCGCATTCGTTTGTTGCGTTCCTCCATCAGCTCGGCAATCCGTTTCTGAATGCGTTCATCGCGCATCATAACACTGGCTTTAACTGCCGCTGTATTTGGAGAGAATCCTGCGTTAATCGCTGCCTGAGTCTGGTTTTCAGGCGTTTTGATGTACGACTGACAATAAGCCTCCTGCATTGCTGTTAGTGGCTTAAATTGCGTTGATTTGCGTTTATAGGTTTTAGGTTCAGCTGGCATAATAACCACCTTGGTAATAGTTACCGTTTTGGTAATAGTATCATGCAAAATAAAGCCGCCATAGTTGGCGGCAGTATTCAAAACCCATCAAATTCATCATGCATAATCCATTCGTGACATGTCACAATATTAATTTCGTTTCATGCCAGCCTTTAGTCACCCAGCATTGCGAGTCACCATTACACGGGCATGAATTTACAGGAACTCTCTCGCCGCACTTACCGCAACGTTTTCTGCTGATCGATTTTATACGCCCGCGCACGCGTGCATCATCCTGGCGGATCAGTAACGCTATATACTCACCAAATTCGTAAGGCGCACGCCCGGGGCGACGCGTGGCACAGTTACGCTCCAGCATTTCAATTTCCTGAGCATCAAGCACAATTTCCAGCTTACGCACACCAGATGCAGCTTGTCTGGCTCTCTGAGCGGCTTTGCGCTCTGCTGCTGATTTAGCCATCAATATTTACCTTTATCGCGAACACCTTTACCGGTTTATCTCCTTTGCATGGCACGTAATTTTTTCAGATGGTTCTCCTGTTCTGTTTCAGCCAGGATCTGGTGATATTCTCTGTGATCAATGTGTTCGAATAAATTATTGAATTTTCTGATGCACACCCTTCCAGGATAGCCATCCATCCTCTTGAAGAATACTGAGTGATCAGTACTACGAATGATTTTTACTGGATAGCCGGCGCTATCGGTGTATATCTGACCACGTTGAATCAGAGAGAACATTCGTTTATCCCCAGATAAAAATATAGCAATACCAATTACATAAAATACTTCAGGCCAAGCATCATTTCACCTCCTGCGGCGGTTCTGGTAGAGGCATCCAATTGATTACATCGCATTTAGGGATGCTGATATCATCACCAAGCCACCCTTGACCTTCAGACCAGCATTGCACGTAATACCCGTATTCTGTGTTCACTACGCACCACTGCGCGTCGTTCGGCATTCGCTCACTACAGCTTATCCAACCATCCGGAATTACCGGAGAGTTGCCGGGTTCTTTAATGTGCAAGCGAGGCTCACCATCTTTTGGCTCAGGCCACTGGCGCTCCATGTTGATCTTCAATTTATCTTCCATAGCAGCGGTAATTTCAGCATCGCTGATGCCAGCACGGCGCTGTGCATCCCACAACAGGAACTGCATATCAGCCCACTCGCTGAGATCGTCAGGTTCGGCTGCGGCTTCCAGAGCCTCTTTTGAGAGGTGTTTCAGTGGACCAATGGGGCCAACGCAGCCAAATGTGGAGTCAGACCATTTGGCATGCTCGTGGCGAATCTGTTCGCGTTCCAGCGATGCCAGAGCAATTCGTGCCAGTTCTTCCGCTTCTTCTGCTGGCAGTACAACGTTGCTACCAGGTCCGTATGTTTCGCGCCACTGCTTGATTGTCAGCAGTCGCTCTTTGGTAATAGTTGTCATGCCGCGTTTCCTTCTTTCTTATTAACAATTACACCGTCATATATTTCATTAAGGTGCCCTCTCAACTCCATGCGCCTTAATGCAGATAACATGTAATCGCATTCAACCTGCTTATTTCCAGTAAATGGCTTATCGTCAGGATTACCCCAACAGCAATTGCCCTTTGGCCACCCATGTACTTTCCGTACTCTTCCGTTAACAACGTGAAGTAATCCCCAGCCAGGTGGTAAATCCTCAATTGAAATAATCCCCGGCTCACTAATAAAGAATCGCCAGTCGCCCATTCCAAGAGACGGATTTTTACGAAAACGCTTTTTTCTATCTGCCAACAAGTCAGCACGAGAACACTTCGCCTCTATCAGGCATGATGCTGAATTTCTGAATCCCATAGCATCTGGCTGTTCTCCGGTACTGGTTACAGCTATAAAGCGGTCATGAAAACAAACCTTGAACCCGTTGCGCTTAAGGAACTTGTACGCAATCTGACAGAGTTCGCTGTGTGTTAACGCCATATCACTCTCCTTTCCCCTGAAGCATGGCGTTGCTCCGCTCTATACCATCCAGCGCGATTCGCAGTGCCTGAATTGTGGTAATGCTATCGTTTGGGGCTATTCCATATCGCTCGAATACAGCGATATGACCGCGCATAATCTCAGGCGTAAGCTCTTTGTAAGCATAAGCAAGCGACCCTGATGCATTATCCGGCACTACCGGCGATGGCTGTTTAGCTTCTAAATCAGCTATTCTGTCAACCACGGCATCGACAGCATCTGAAAAGCCGAACCAGTTGCTCCACTCCGGCCTGTTACCGGTTGCTGCAAAGTACATATCATCTAAAGCAGACTCAGCATGGTCACGCTCATTGATGAGTTGCTCTTCGCTTTTCTCCAGTTCAGCAATACGCTTACTTCCATCCGAGATAACACCTTCGTAATACTCGCGCTGCTCGTTGAGTTTTGATTTTGTCTCCTCAAGCTCAACACGCAGCTTCCCTACCGTTAGCGCAATATCCTCGTTCTCCTGGTCGCGGCGTTTGATGTATTGCTGGTTTCTTTCCCGTTCATCCAGAAGCGCCAGCACTAATTTAGGGTTGAAAGCTGCGATAAATTCTGCGTTGTTCTCTGCATTTTTCTGGTCGTCAAAGCCAGGCCATTTGATAATGTCTCCGCAACGTTCATCCCCCGGCGTATGCACCGCATATGTACCAGTGTCCGGCGAGATGAATGCACGCCATTCGCCCTGTGTTGCCTGTTGCGCTATCTTACGTAAGGTAGCTAATTGTTCGCTGGTAAAAGTCATCATGGTTGCATCTCCCGTTCTTCTGCCCACTTCCGAAGCCATTCAATCTCACCATTACGAGCTATCAGCTCGCGACACAGTCTTTCGTTTTCATCCAGCAGCGCCAGCACGGTAGCTGGATTGGCTGCGGCGATGAATTCAGCATTGGCCTGCTGTTCCATTTGGAAATCTTCATAGAAACGGCTTTCTGGATGCGCTCCTTCAATTCTGCAAATAGGAATATATCCAGCAACCTCGCGATGAATTAGTGCATCATCACCATCAAATCGTCCCTCTCCATATTCGAGCGACCACACACCACACGTTGCTTTCTCTGCCTTAGCACGCAATGCCTGATAGTCAATCTTGCTCACTGGTTGCCTCCTTTGCGAAGCTGCTCCGCACAATGCAGCAGGGCGTCCGTCGCTTCTTTCACCGTAACGATGTCGCCATCGTCCAGCCCGGCAACCGTCGCGTCCTTAACGAACACCGAGCAAAGGTCATTAAACGCCTGCGCCCGTACTTCAGACAGGAAAGAGTCGGTGGCTGTGGTTTCGATATCGTTAATTTCAGGAAGAATCTCTTCCCATGTAGCGATATCGCCATTCAAATGCCATCCGGCAATTCCACTGGAGTTATCCGCAACACTGCGAACAGCTTCAATAGTTTCATGCATTGCCGCATTCTCCGCCGCCAGCGCATTAGCACGCACCAGTTGCACTTCAAGTTGCGTTGCCAAATCGCTGATCAGCTTTGCCACACTGCGCATATCAACGGCACCACATTCTGCTTTCAGTTCCGAAGCCATCTCATGCCCGGCGGCAACTAACCATTTGATATTACTTTCCATCTTTACCCTCGCTTATCCACATAACTTATTGATTACATTGATAACTAAAAAGATCGTCGATTCAGAACTCTTCGATGTTCCAGCCACCACCTGCTTTCTTTGGTTTAACCGTTACCCCGATGATTCGGAACGGATACTGATCTGCGGCGACTTTGGTTTTCACCCTGGCGTCGTCAGTCCAGAAACCTTTCACTTCGTGCAGTTCCATCTCGCCGGTGGCGAGCATCACAGCGAAATCTGGCGTATAGAACGTGTTATCAGCTAACCGCAGCTTGATACCCTCGAATCGATACCAGGCGATTTCCCCTGCACGTTTACGCAGCTCAAGGTGCTGGCAATACGCAGATTCTGTTTTGTTCATCTGGCCTGTTTTGAGTCGACCAAGAGCCTGTATCTGTTTTCTCATGATTTACCAATTAGGTAATTAAAAACCACATAAGACATGAAATCAATAGATGTTAGAACATTTTGTTACCCACCAGGTAATCATGTGGGCGTAAAAAAATGCGCTATCGCGCTGGTATTACTTGATAAATCCTGCCGCCTTTCCCCGCCTGTATTCCTCCATCAGCCACTGCGCCGGTGTTATTCCCCCAAGGGTGGCGGCGTTAGGCATACACCCGAAACTTCGCCCTGGTGGATGGTAAACGTCTCTCCCTGTGTCCGGAGGCGTACTCATGGGCTCTGGCTTTGCCTGTATGCTGA
>OJTU01000250.1_pt1 | contig 4780 bp, 4 predicted proteins | sample 1599801 | NCBI WGS metagenome assembly OJTU01 (sample SAMN04436695, study PRJEB24849) | human gut metagenome | biome: human gut; feature: NICU; material: stool | host: Homo sapiens | place: USA: Saint Louis, MO | collected 2010-08-02
GAGGATAAAAGGGAAATTAAGGATAAGAAGGTCATCACATTATACCCAACCACGTTAATTCGCGGCGAATTCATCGCCGATAACCATACACTAAATAGGTAATATTATGTTCAAGACTGCTCGTGATTTTAAAAACAAGTTCCTGTTGGCTATCGTCTCGTTGACGGCTGCTTCATCTGCAAATGCGGCTGGGTTGACTAAAACAGAGGAACTGCTTCAAAAGGTTTTTGAAGAAGCACACTCACTTGTTGGCGTTACTGTCGCGATTGCGGCGCTGATCGTCGGTTTCCGTTGCTTGTTCCGTGGTGAGTCAATCAAGGACTGTTGGGGTGTTATCCTTGGCGCTGGCATCATCTCTGCTGCGGCCGAGATCGGTAAGTGGCTTTCTTAAGTTTCAGGGGGCTGCATGGCAACCTTATTTAAGGCATTAGCACGGCAGCCGGTATTACGCGGGATTGGTGTCCCGCTTATTCCGTTCGTTGTCGTAGAAGGAGCGCTGATTACTCTCAGCGCTAACGTAAGCTGGTTCTGTCTTATCCTCGCAATCGCGGCATGGTTTATCATGCGAAGAATGACCAATGAAGATGAGTCGATATTTCATCTCATTTGGTTGAAATATCAAACGCGTGGCGTGTTTAAAATGAATCGTCATTATGACGCCACTGTTATTTCAGCCGCTCAATATGATGCGGTTGATATGTCGGAGATAATCAATAGCATGAAATTGAATGAGCGTATGCCGCTGGAAAAAATCATTCCTTATTCATCTCACATTGATACTCAAATCGTTAAAACAAGAAGCACTGATGAAATCGCCACTTGGGAAATTTTAGGTGTGCCTTTCGAGTGCGAGAAAGATGATGATTTGAAAATTATCAATAATCAATTAAATACTATGCTCCGGTCGTGGGAGGGTAAGCCGGTCACTTTTTATACTCACCGTATTCGTGAAGAGTTTTACGAGCATCTGGATTCGCCGAGTGGTAATGACCTCGCTGATGAAATAAGTCATAAATATTACGACGGGATCAGAGACACGAAGCTTTATCGCAACCGTATTTTTTATACAGTGTGTTACATGCCTTTTACCAAGGAACAAAAGGCACAAAACGCTATGCGTAAACCTGCCGAGAAAAAGAAGGCCATTGAAGAAACTCTGCCTGAGATGCGCGAAATAATCAGTAAATTAAGTGCGTCGCTTAAACGCTTTCATGCAAGGCCGCTAGGCATGTATGAAGATGAAACTGGTGTTTATTCTTCACAACTCAGCTTTTATCAGTATTTGTTATCGGGTATCTGGCAAAAGGTACGATTAACTAAAACGCCATTTTATGAAGTTTTGGGTGGTGTTGATTTGTTTCTTTCACAGGATACCGGGCAAGTTAATACGGCGAGGTCTAAACGCTTCTTCCGCTCCATAGAAATCAAGGATTTTTGTGAGCAGACCGAGGCAGGGCTAATGGATGCGTTGTTATACCAACCGGTGACGTATGTATTAACGACTTCATTCAGTGCTATGGGGAAACGGGAAACGATCACTAGCATTGATGACAAGCTAAAGCACTTAAACAGCGCTGGTGATGAAGCTGAGTCGCAATTGGTGGATTTGAAAGTTGCGAAAGACCTTGTGACATCGGGTGTCATTTCGTTTGGCCGCTTCCATTACTCGCTAATGATATACGCAGATACGATGGATGAGCTGGTACGTGACAGTAACGCTATTGTGACTGTTCTCGAAGATCTGGGGCTTATCGTATCACTGTCGATGTTGTCGCTGGGTGCGGCGTTCCTGGCTCAGTTGCCGGGGGTGTATCATCTTCGTCCGCGCCTGGTGCCGGTCAGCAGTCAGAACTTTGTGGATATTGAGTCATTACATAATTTTTTCGCCGGTAAACGCGACGGTGTTCCCTGGGGGGAGCCATTGGTGCAGTTGAAAACACCCTCAGGCGGAAAATATGACCTCAATCTGCATAACACGCTAATGGGCATCGATGAGCGGGGAAAGAAGACGCTTGGCCATGCTGATATCCTCGGTGCGTCCGGGTCAGGTAAAACGGTGTTGATGCTGTTCCTGGCCGCAATGGCTCAGAAGTGGCGCAGGGAGGATTTGTTCCCCAGCAATGTGAAATCCAAGCGGCTGACGACGGTGTATTTTGATAAAGACCGAGCAGCAGAACCGGGGATCAGGGCGTTGGGGGGGCAGTATTTCATGGTTAAAAGTGGTGAAGTTAGCGGATTCGCGCCCTTCATGTTGGAACCCACCAAGCGCAATATCATTTTCATCAAGCAATTGATGAAAATTCTGTGTACAGCAAATGGCAATACGCTTTCAGAGCGTAGAGAAAAGATGCTCAATGACGGTATCAACCGGGTAATGAAATTGCCTAAAGAGCTTCGTGCTTTTGGTGTTACGAAACTCTTGGAAAATATCAGCGAGCCATCAACAGCAGAAGCCCGGGAAGATGGCCTTAAAATTCGATTAGCAAAATGGGCTCAGGGCGGTGATTTAGCCTGGGTGTTCGATAACGATAACGATACTTTCGATTTGAGTGAGTATGATATATTTGGCATCGATGGCACTGAGTTCTTGGATAATCCCGATGTTTGTCCCGCCATATCCTTCTATCTTCTATACCGTGTTACCAGCTTGCTCGATGGTCGTCGTTTAATTATTCAAATGGATGAGTTTTGGCAATGGATCGGTAATGATGCTTTCGCCGATTTTGTTTATAACCGTCTTAAAACAATGCGTAAACTTAACGGACTGATGATCCCCGCGACGCAATCGCCAGAGGAGATTATAAAAAGCAGTGTGTCAGGGGCAATGCGTGAACAATGTACAACGCATTTCTATATGGCGAATCCTAAGGCCGACTATGATGAGTACGTGAATAAGCTGAAAGTCCCCGAGCGGTATTTTAATATTATTAAAAGTCTTGATCCGTTATCGCGGCAATTTCTTATCGTTAAATCACCTTTGCATAAAGGCGACCTTAATGATTTTGCTGCGCTTGTTACATTGGATTTATCCGGTCTTGGTGTAACCACCAAATTACTCAGCGCTGATAAAGACGATCTGGAAATCTTCGACTCAATCTTTAAAGAAGGCATGAAGCCGGACGAGTGGGTTGATTCGTACCTAAAACTAGTTGCATAAGGAATTACTATGAAAAGCAATAAACTGACTGCATGTGTGCTGCTGGCTGCGTTGTTTTCTCCATCGGCTTCCGTATTGGCCGGGGGTATTCCGGTTTTTGATGGTGTTAGCAATATCCAACGCGCCCAGGAGTTCGTGCGGGAGATGCAAAACTGGCAACAGACAGTTCAGCATTATAAGAGCCAGCTTCGTTCTTATCAGGATCAGCTTGCAACGGCGACCGGCGTGCGTGATGTACAGCAGTTCATTAACCAGGCCAAAAGTATGAAAAACGAGATAAAGGCACTTCAGGAACGTGGCTTGAGCCTGAATGACTTTATTCTCAGTGATAACCTCCCTACTGGCGATTTAGAGCGTATTTACGACAAGTATAAGTCGTTTGATGTTTGCGATCCCAAAGCTGATTCGTCAATTGCCACCGTGTGTAAGCAGGAAGTGGTCAATAAAGCCTGGCAGATAGAGCAGACTTCGGAGGTTGAAAAGAAAATCAACGATACGCTGACCAATATTAACCAGCTGGCCGATCGCATTAGCTACTCCAAGGACAGCAAAGAGTCACAAGATTTGGCGAACAGTATCCAGGCGCAGAGTGTGCATTTGAACGTGCTCTCTACGCAATGGGAAATGAACATTAAATCTGCCGAACAGCGTGATAAACTGTTGGAAGCGAAACGACACAAGGCGTTTCGTGAACAACAGGCAAAGGCGTCTGTACCTACTTACTAAAAGGGAAGATCACAATGAAACTTAACGTCGCGAGCATTACTTTCATTACTGCTGCTCTATTTTCGCTTTCAGCTTGCAAGGATGAGACGAAATCAGAGACTTGGTATAAAAGCCACCCTGATGAAACGTACAAGGTCTATAAGAATTGCCTTGATTCTGGTGAAGCAAGCGACAACTGTGAGTTTGCTCGTCGTGCTGCTATTTCTTTCGCTCAATTAGGTGACGAACAGACAAAGGCAAAGTTTTTACCTCTTATGAAAAGATAAGGTATTTATATGGCGGGTGAAGGACTTTTCGTCCATTTCCATAATACCGTCATGGATGCCCTGCAAGCAGCAACGCAGGGCAAGATGATGGCTTATGCCGGATTAATGGCAACTCTTATTCAAGCAACAATTTCACTCTATGTTTTAGTTTCTGGTTATCGTATTTTTGCTGGTAAACTACAGCGTCCAATTGAAAGTATCATATGGGACTTAGCAAAAATGTCAGTAATATTGGCGTTTATGCTTAATCTCGGAGGTTATTTAACTCTAACAATTGATGCGCTTAATGGAATGAAAGATGGGTTTGCTTCTGTATCTGGGCATGGTTCAGATCCCTGGCAAATGTTAGATTCGATGTGGCAGAGTACATCTGATTTAGCCAATAAATTACTTCAATTGGACGACTCTACTTACGTAAAGCTTGATGGTGGCATTGGCGCTATGCTTGCTTGGGCTGGATCCTTAGTTACTACGCTTGTATCTGCTGCGGTTTTTGTAATTGCAGAGATAACGATACTACTAATGGGAATTGTTGCTCCTATATTTATCTTTTGCATGCTATTGGGCTTCTTGCGTCAAATGTTTAATAATTGGCTGCAAATTATATTCTCAAGTATTTTGACAGTTCTTT
>OJTU01000253.1_pt1 | contig 4738 bp, 4 predicted proteins | sample 1599801 | NCBI WGS metagenome assembly OJTU01 (sample SAMN04436695, study PRJEB24849) | human gut metagenome | biome: human gut; feature: NICU; material: stool | host: Homo sapiens | place: USA: Saint Louis, MO | collected 2010-08-02
GAGATACTTAATCCTCTTCGTCAATAAATTGAGGCCAGACCACACAATTAATATGCTAAAGCTATATTAGCTGTCATCCAGCATTATAACCACGATAAGTACTGGAGACGTCGTGCTATTGTAACTACACCAAGTAATAAAACGCCTCTTCTGGTGAAGTTGTATTACCTGTATTATATAAAGAAAACGGATGCTTATCATAATTGTTCGTTTGGCACAGATTTAAATGCCGGTGCATACTTTGCGACACCTCCTCATCTTCCACATGGTCCGAATGGTATCATTGTGGGGCATGATGTGTTTGTAGGAATGGAATGTACTATATATCAGCAGGTTACAATTATGCATGGGGGGGGTAAAATTCTTGACAATGTAATGATAGGTGCGGGTGCGAAGATTCTTCCAGGCGTTACTATTGGCAACAATGTTAAAGTAGGGGCTAATTGTGTAGTTGTGGAAGATGTCCCAGACAATTGCACGGTGGTACTTCCCAAACCGAGGGTCATAGCGAAATTACTATAAAATTAAAATTCTGTATTATTCACTGTAAATGTGAGATGAAAAATATATTACACGTACTGAATGTTCCTTTTGTTATTTCTTATTTTTTGGGTGATCAACTTTTGTATAATGAGTATATCATCTGTAGCTCATCTTCTTCTTTAGCTGATTTGTCTAGTAGGTATTTGTTTTATTATAAGGAAATTGGAATTTATCGCAAATTTTCAATACTGGCAGATATAAAAGCTGTGATACAGATATGCAACTATATTAAATATCATGACATGGATATAGTGAATGGACATACTCCCAAAGCTGGGATGTTGGCAATGTTTGCGGCATTTGTCATGCGAGTGCCCAAAAGAATTTATTTCAGGCATGGTTTATTATATGAAACGAGTACTGGTATAAAAAGATACATATTTGTGTTTGCGGAAAAAATGGCGTCTTTATTAGCTACGGATGTTGTATGTGTTAGCCCATATCTAATAGAGAAGAGCCTGAAGGATGGATTATCTCCCAAGAAAAAAATGATTTTATTGAATAGAGGTTCATGCAATGGGGTGGATGCTATGGGACAATTTAATCCAAATAAGATTGATCATGTAAAATTAGAGGCATTAAAACGTAAATATGGTATTGATGAGAATGCTTGGGTGATTGGGTATACAGGAAGGATAGTAAAAGATAAAGGAATTATAGAACTTGTGGAAGCATATAAAATACTTAAACGTCAATATTTGAATTTGTATCTATTGTTAGTGGGGCCAGAAGAAGAGAGAGATCGGTTACCTGATGACGTTATGAGTCTGATACATAATGATGAAAGAATCATCCTAACAGGTTTAGTGGATCAAAAGATAGAATATTATTATGCTCTAATGAATATATTAGTACTTGCTTCATATAGGGAAGGTTTTGGTACAAGTATTATAGAGGCGTCAGCTATGCGACTTCCGGTATTGACGACTTCACATACGGGGTGTAGAGATGCCATTTTAGAAGAAAAAACTGGACTTTTTATTACTCATGATCCTTTGATGATTGCTTCAACAATAGAAACCTTGATTGGTGATTTAGAATTAGTGAAAAAGTTGGGACGAAACGGACGATTGTTTGTAGAAAGAAACTTTGAACGCCATCTGATCTGGAGGGAGATTGAAAAATTGTATTTATAATAAGGATAGAAGTCCTCAAATAGGCTATGGGTATATTCGTTTTTTGTGTATGTTGCTAACTTAATTTATTAATAGATTTGGGCAATATTAGGAGTATGCTGTATAGCTTAAAAATTAGAGTAGTTGGTTTATCATTGAGTGTTTACGTATTATTATTCTTCATGTAAATGAATCTATTAGTTACAGGAATTTATGGTTTTGTGGGATCTAATTTAGTTGCTGTCTTAAAAGGGAATTGTCATTTTTACGGTTTAGATATTGTGACTTTTTTTAAAGACGGAGTGTTACAAACTTTTTCTTGGAGAGATATCGAACCCACATCTTTCCCTTTACAGACCCTTCCCCAATTCGATGCAATCATCCATCTTGCCGGAAAGGCTCATGATACGAAAAACCAATCAGCTGCTCAGTCTTATTTTGATATTAATACCGGCCTGACTCAAAAGATATTTGATTTCTTTTTGGAGTCTTCTGCGAAGAAATTCATATTTTTTAGTTCAGTAAAAGCTGCGGCGGATAGTGTAGTGGGAGATATGCTTACTGAGGATGTTATTCCAGCTCCTGTTGGTCCTTATGGGGAAAGTAAAATAAGAGCTGAAGAGTATATAAAGGAACATTTTGCATTTCCCACTGTCTCCTCCTGCGAGTGTTCTCCTTTTCGGGAGATGACTTCGGTTACAGAGAAACAGGTTTATATATTAAGGCCTTGTATGATTCATGGTCCGGGGAATAAAGGAAATCTGAATCTATTGTATAATGTGGTGAAGAAAGGAATTCCCTGGCCATTGGGTGACTTCGAAAATCGTCGTTCGTTTACTTCAATTGATAACCTATGCTATGTGATTGAGGGACTATTGACTAAAGAGGTACCTACGGGCATTTATCACATGGGGGATGATGAAGCTTTATCAACAAATGAGTTGATTGCCATCATGTGTGAGGCAATGGGAAAACAGCCCCATATCTGGAAGATGAATAAGGGCTTTATGGAAGGATGTGCCGGACTGGGAACTTTACTCCATTTGCCACTGAATACGGAAAGGCTTCGTAAACTGACAGAGAATTATGTGGTAAGTAATGCTAAGATCAAAGCTGCTCTCGGGATTGATAAAATGCCTGTGACAGCTAAAGAGGGGTTGATTAAAACCATTCGTTCATTTGAAGAAACTAAATAAGTTATGTACTATTTAATAATCCTGGTTCTGCTATTCTTAGTAGAACTTTTTTATTTCCGTATTGCTGATAAATGCAATATCATCGATAAACCGAACGAGCGGAGTTCGCACACCCGGATCACTTTGAGAGGGGGAGGAATTATTTTCTTCTTTGGCGCATTAGTTTACTTTCTGACGAATCAGTTTGAGTATCCTTGGTTTATGCTGGCTCTGACATTGATTACTTTTATCAGTTTTGTAGACGACATTCGTTCTACTTCTCAGGGGTTACGTTTGGTGTTTCATTTTACGGCGATGGCTTTGATGTTCTATCAATGGGGGTTATTCAGCCTGCCTTGGTGGACCATTGTGGTTGCTTTGATTGTTTGCACAGGGATTATCAATGCCTATAATTTTATGGATGGTATTAATGGCATTACAGGTGGATACTCGTTGGTGGTGCTGGCGGCATTAGCATTTATAAATGGGGTATATGTTCCATTTGTAGAGCCGGCTTTGATTTATACCATGCTTTGTGCTGTGTTGGTCTTTAACTTCTTCAATTTCCGGAAACAGGCAAAGTGTTTTGCGGGGGATGTAGGTTCGGTTAGCATTGCTTTCGTGATCCTCTTTCTGATCGGTATGCTGATAATCCGTACGGAAAATTTCAGCTGGATTGTCTTGTTGGCAGTCTATGGGGTGGATAGTGTGCTGACAATAATTCATCGGTTGATGTTGCATGAGAATATTGGTTTGCCACATCGGAAACATTTGTACCAGATTATGGCAAATGAGCTGAAAATTCCTCACGTGGTGGTTTCATTGGTGTATATGTTGGTGCAGGCAGTAGTTATAGTCGGGTATTTTCTATTTCCGGGGAATGAATATGGGTATTTGTCGAGTATCATTATTGCGCTGAGTTTGGTCTATATTCTATTTATGAAGCGTTTCTTTTGCTTGCATCAAGCGAAGTGATATTGGCAATATTATGCTTTCTGCCATAGGTCTAATATATTCCAAAAAATAAGATAAGTTATAGTCGGATAAATAATAGGGTTACAAAACAATATTATATAGAGTTAACTCCCGATTGCCCATAAGGCGATCGGGAGTTTTTTTATCTGTATGCAAGGGAAGGCATTTTTTGTCAGATTGTAAAACAAGATAAATTGATAAAGTCAAAAGCCAGACGAAATACGTCTGGCTTTTGACTTTATTATAACTTGGAGAGAAACACGCACGAAGCCGAATGCTTACGCTTTAATAAGAAAAAACAGACACTGGCTGAATCAGATAACTCAAGTTTCGGAAGTGAATCTACACCGTCTGAACCAGTATCTTCATCCTTATACCTTTCTTCAATTAACATTGTTAACGCCTTTTTCAGGTTGTCAGGTTCTTGTGCGCAAATAACAAGTCTTATGCATTTAAAGAACTTGTTATTTACATCCAAAGAATAAGCTTTAACTCTGTGTTAAAACAAAGCTTTTGAGGATAGAAATCTTACTTTTTAAAGATGTTGATTTTCAGATGGTTTAGTCTAAAATTCGCTTCTCCGCCTCACGAATGGGCTTTTCGGGCGAAAGCCGGGATACTTGCTTTCTTGTCAACTATAAACGAGAGCTTACACTTCCGAAAACTGAATTAGATTCATGAGTAGAAGAAAGCTTACCACCAAATTTGAAGAAGAACCAACCGTTAGCCTTATTATACTGGAATAGATCTACATTCTACAATTGGCTGGCAAAAAAAGCAATTGCCTTCGTCTTAATCCTTATTATACTGGAATAGATCTACATTGATAAAAATTTTTCATGCCGCACAACGCATCGGGGGTCTTAATCCTTATTATGAGCTAAGCCACATATTGCCACTGGCGCAAGGAGCGCGCAGGGGGAGGACAAT
>OJTU01000293.1_pt1 | contig 3116 bp, 3 predicted proteins | sample 1599801 | NCBI WGS metagenome assembly OJTU01 (sample SAMN04436695, study PRJEB24849) | human gut metagenome | biome: human gut; feature: NICU; material: stool | host: Homo sapiens | place: USA: Saint Louis, MO | collected 2010-08-02
GATCTGACAAAATACCCCTTGCGGGATGGCTTGCCGTAGTGGAATTGCCACATATGGCACTGCTCATGTACCAATGTCTGCATGACCTCGATCAGCGGGTAGACCGGAAAATACTCAGGGTTAAGGGCAATCTCATCTATCTGCGTGCCATCCGCCGGTGAAACAAAGCGGTTACGGCTGAAATAGCCCATAGTGTTCTTCCCGCGCTGGAACGTGATCAGGCAGTCCGGCAGCTGGCCGCCAAACAAGCGCTGATTATAAAAGTCATACGCCTGCTGTAGCTCCGCATAGGCACGTTCAGTAGCGCGGTTAGCCCTCTCCATCGTTGCGTTCCTTACTGTATGTAATGTACAAAACAGATAATGACATACATAAATGTATTGTACAATACGTTTTGCTATCAAATTTTGTATTCCGCTCCTGCACCAGGTATGCAGTTTACTATCATTTGAGCTTGTCTCGATGAGCTGCAGGAAGTTGATTTGATGGTTTAAGAAGGGTGGGGTCGGAACCCCCGCTTGGCAAACGGTGATCCCTTCCCCTGAACAGTCCGATTACAGGAACTGTTCGATCAGTTGCAGTATCGCTGCAACCAAGTTAATCAAAGCAATAACTAACGCCATCATAACCCGCTCCTCCATCTCTGTGGAGCGCGATAAAACATGTGTTTCGCCTCGAGTCGCCTATACCTCACATGCCTTCATCTGCGAAGAAGAAGATTACCACGCTGCTATTCCTACTCACCAAGTAGAAAACGTAGCCAAAAGAGGCCCCGCTACCACGGGGTCTTTTGCGTTCTGAACCCTGCATTCTCTCTCCCAATTTAAAGAATATATCCAATATATTGATATATCTGACATATACAAGTCTGCAATCTCTATTGCCCTTACTATCCGTAGCCGTGCTAAAGTACCTGTATATAAACACAGTTATTGGAGGGTGGCATGAAAGATGGTTATAACCCTTTTCAAACAACCGGCATCAACTTCTTCCGGCACAGCGATGAGATGATCCAAGTCGTTTACCTGGGTGCTTACCTGGAGCGTATAGAGCCTGGCGCTTTAGTTTTCTTTCAACGGCTAGATGGGTTGTTCTGGATGGGCCGCGTTTGGCCGGATCTCTTTTGGATTGAGTTAGAGAAACCGGTGACGGTCATGGAAGGGTTGACGTTTCTTTCCCAACAGTACTACATGCGCGTACTGCACGAGAAGGAGGGGGATTTTGTACATCAGCACGAACTCCCATTTTAAATATATCTGATATATTGATATATCGGATATATACTTTATTTTGCCTTATGGGTTGCTGCTGCATTTTCGAGCCTCCAAGTGCTACTATTGAGCATCATTCACCGATAAGGAAAGAGGATGGAAAACAAAGCGATTGGATTAATCACTGGCGCGATCAAGAGCGACGGGCAATTCCTAGCACTGGCGACAAAAATCCGTCTCAAAGATGGTCGCGATGAACTGTTGTACTTTGCGTTCCCTAAGTTAAAAGGTCTGCTGTTTACCCTGCAAACCAAACTGGCCTTGATGCACGAAAACGGCACTTTCAACACAGCCCAAAGCAGCCAGGAAACTTACCAGGAACAAGCACGCTACCGCCAACAAGCGATGGAGTTCAAAGACGCTGAATTGACAGCACCAGATGCGAAGAAGGGCGTTAAGACACTTTCAACACTGCCTGGAGACGCCTATATCACGCTGAGTATCGAGCGCGTAGACGGCCATCAGGTGAATATCGATATCCCCGATGCGGCCATCGAGATCTTCACCGGCTACATATTGCATACCTTAAAGGCGGCAGGCGGTGACGCCCTGATGGAACACGCTATCTCTAACCTGGATTTCATGGGGCTGTACTCGTTGGAGTACAAAACGAATGGCGAGCTGGACTACAAATATTTCAATCAAGATCCGTGGCAAATGAACGCACTGAAGCACCACATGGCAATCCTCTACACCGTCAAAAACGGCAGCAAGCAGGAGGTCAAATGTGCGGCCATCGTCAAAACGTCTATCCCAAGCGGGACGCAAGAGACGCTCGACATGGCTAAGCGGGTGGCAGAGGGGAACCCTCAATTGGCCGCTTACCAGCATCGGTTTGATACCATCCATACGCACATCCTGCACAATCCGACTGACCAGCCAATGGAACTCGATGCTGCCCTGGACATATTATCCCGTCTCTACCTTACCCATTCAGCGGCAGGCACTTCTTAAATATATATCCGACACATATCAATAAAAATATATCGGATATATTTGTTAGTAAATATATCCGACATATCACCTAGATAATATCTTAGATATATCCCCGATTCCCATCATGGCGATCGCCTCTTCCGGTTGCATCGAGAACGTCAGGCCAAGGTCGCGCGTCACATCCAGGGCGAATATCTTCGTGTAGACCTCCGTGCTCTCGATACGTTGGTGTCCCATCAGTGCTTGTACCTTCTTGATATGCACCCCATTCAACAACAGATGCACCGCGTAACTGTGCCGGAATGTTTTCGGCACAATAGGGCGCACCGAAAACGTGACCCCGTCACGCTCCGCACGTCCTACTGCCGCCTTTAGCCAGTTGCGCGGGGTTTCACTGCTCTTGAACCCCCAGAGCGGCGTCGCCCGGCGCGTCATCACCTTGAAGGTGGTGAAATACTCCTGCACACGCCGGACGTAGGCCAAATCCGGCAAGGGCACCGCCCGGAGTGGGGGCTTCTGTTTCTCTTCCTGGACGCTTTCCAGGGAAGGACGGCCAACCGACCGGGGAGGGGCTTTGCGCTGCTTAAGGGTGCGCAGGCGCACGAACGGCATCAGGTCATCATGGAAGAAAAAATCGTTCGGTGTCAGCGCACCGGCTTCATTCGGTCGAGCACCGGTATTCCACAACGTTTCGAAGAACAGCCGCTGATGCATATCGGGGATATAGGACAACAGCACGGCCACTTCCGGGGCGACCAGATAGAGCGGCAGATCCAGGTCGGCAGCGATCGCGATTTCACGCAACCGGACGGCGTGGTCAAATCCCCACATCGGGCTGATTGCGCTACGCGAATTCTGCAAAATGTTGTGGGGTATAAGAGTCAATTTTTCAATCTCCGCAATCTGGTC
>OJTU01000405.1_pt1 | contig 1208 bp, 4 predicted proteins | sample 1599801 | NCBI WGS metagenome assembly OJTU01 (sample SAMN04436695, study PRJEB24849) | human gut metagenome | biome: human gut; feature: NICU; material: stool | host: Homo sapiens | place: USA: Saint Louis, MO | collected 2010-08-02
GACACAACAACGCTATCGATGCCCTGCATAAAATTGCTGCGCTTACTAGCGCAGCTCAGTACCTCTGTCGTGGTGAAGAGGAAGAAGAGCTGGCTATAGAGCTGATGGATATTGTCTTAAAAACAGCTCTTCGTTTCGTGGAGGTGACACATGACGCATGAAATCACGTTATCCAAAGCAAGTCGCCAGGCAGACCAGCTCAGCGCCTTGCTGACAGCAATGAGCACCGCGGTCAGTGAGCTCGAAGTTACGGAAATGAGCATCTTAATCACATTGGCGCTGGATTTAGCCGGTGGCCCTGCGTGTTGGTTATTGGAAGAACAATACCAACGGGAGGCTAATCATGCGTAAACAACATGGCGCATTCGCCGATTTCACTGTTCGGCACATCGATATTTCAGCCTTACATGAAAAGGCGGATCAGCTCGAAGTACTGTCTCTTGCTGTTAAAAGACTTCTGTCTCTACGTGCTATGGAAAATATCGATATCGAAACCCTGTTGGAACTTCAACAGAATCTGGCGGCTGAAATTAGTAATGGTCTGCAAGGTTTTATGGGCCAGGAGGTGAAAGATGCGTGATCCCATTCCTCTTGATACGGCAGCATTCCGCGCCAGTTTGCTTGGTTCTCTGTTCGAAGTTGTCATGGAAAAAGCGGACAGTGAAGGTGTTTCAAACGCATTAACAGACCTTATTAGCATCGCGTGGGGCATGAGCGAAGAGATCCGCAAGTCGTTAGATAAGGAGGTTGGCAATGTGTAAATCAACACTTCGCTATGTCGCTGATGACCATACTTTGGCGAAACATGAAGAGGCATTACGTATTGCTGCGTTGAGTGCGGCACAGTCAAAAATCGTCTCGACTATGTTGGTTTGCTATCCGAATGAGATGACTTCTGACGAGTTTTCTGCCTTGGGGCAATTGTTTGAGTCTTTGGCTTCCAACGTGGATGAGTTTCTCAAGGCTGAGCGTGAGCGTTTTGATAGTAACGCGGAGGTTCGTCCATGATCAGCCAGGTAAAATTCAACGAACTGGAAAAGCGAGTAGAAACGCTTGAGCTGGCATTGTCGGCGATGCAGCGTAAAGGTGATATGCCGGAAGGGATGGCGCCACTAACCACGCTGGCGGCAGAAATGGGCCTATCTACCAGCAAGGCGGAAGAACTGGCGCGTAACTGCGGTGTGATGATTGTGAGGCAGGGGAGCGGC